>Ga0209039_10000024_pt1 | contig 118083 bp, 103 predicted proteins | sample BogFormECP12_OM1_FD_188238 | JGI IMG/M metagenome (GOLD analysis project Ga0209039, IMG submission 188238) | Bog forest soil microbial communities from Calvert Island, British Columbia, Canada - ECP12_OM1 (SPAdes) (version 2) | ecosystem: Environmental > Aquatic > Freshwater > Wetlands > Bog ... | reverse complement strand
CTTGCTGCCGGTGGAAGCTGCCCTCGTCGTGGTCAACGCCCAGAATGGCTCCGAGCCCGTGACCGAGCGGGTGTGGCGCTATGCCGACGAGGCCAAAGTCCCCCGCATCGTGGTGGTCAACCAGATGGACCACCCCAAGGCCGGCGGCGGCGACGGGCTGAGCGCCCTGATCGACGATCTCGTCGACCGCTGGGGCCGCAACTGTGTACCTGTCCAGTTGCCCATCTCCGGCGCCGATGGCTTTCACGGCGTGGTGGACCTGGTGACCATGGAGGCTTTCTATTACACCCCCGGAGGCGACGGCCGCGGCAAGGTCACAGCGGAGATTCCCGCCGGCCTGGCTGCCGACGCCAAGGCCAAGCACGAGGCGCTGGTGGAGTTAGTCGCCGAGGGCAAGGACGAGCTGATGGAGGAGTACTTCGAGAAGGGCACCATCGCCGAAGACCACCTCATCGCCGCGCTGCGCGAAGCCATCCGCGAGAACCGCATCTTCCCCGTGCTCTTTTCCAGCGGCCTGACCAACATGGCCGTGGACCACCTGCTCGACTTCCTCAAGGTCTATGCTCCGTCGCCCGTCGAGCGAGCGCCCATTGCCGTGCGCAACCCGGAGTATGAAGCGGCGGCTAGCGCGGACGATGCCGAGGCAACCGGCGCCGGCATCTCCTTGCGCAAGGTGGACGACAGCGAACCGTTGGCGCTCGTGGTCTTCAAGACCATGTCCGACCCCTTCGCCGGCCGCATCAGCTTCTTCAAGGTCGTCAGCGGCGTGATCAAGAACGACGCCACGCTGGACAATTACACCCGCCGCGGCCAGGAGCGCTTCTCCCACCTGAGCGTGATGCAGGGCCGCAAGGCCATCGAGATTCCCGAGCTGCGCGCCGGAGACCTGGGCGCCGTGGCCAAGCTGCGAGACACCCTCACCGGCGACACGCTGGGCCAGAAGGGCGCCGAGATCCAGGTTGATCTGGCTCCGCTCCCCGAGCCGGCCATGACCTACGCCATCGAGCCCAAATCCCGCGCCGACGAGGACAAGCTCGCCCCGGCCATCCACAAGCTGATGGAAGAGGACCTGCTCATCCGCTTCTTCCGCGACCCGCAGACCAACGAGTTTCTCATCGCCGGCGGAGGCCAGCCGCACATCGAGGCCATCGTCAGCCGCCTCAAGAAGCGCTATCACGCCGAAGTCACCCTCAAGGCCCCCAAAGTGCCCTACCGCGAGACCATCCGCGCCAAGGTCGAGGCGCCGGGACGCCACAAGAAGCAGACCGGCGGCCACGGCCAGTTCGGCGATTGCAAGATTCGCATGGAGCCATTGCCGCGCGGCACGGGCTTCGAGTTCGCCAGCGAAGTCTTCGGCGGCGCCATCCCGCGGAACTTCATCCCCGCCATCGAGAAAGGCATTGTTGAGTCCGCTGCACGCGGCTATCTCGCCGGCTACCCCGTCGTCGACTTCCGCGCTGTCGTCTACGACGGCAGTTATCACGACGTCGACTCCAACGAAATGTCCTTTAAGATGGCCGGCCGCATCGCCTTCCGCAAGGCCATGGAAACGGCCAAGCCCTGCCTCCTCGAACCCATCATGAAGGTCGAGATCGAGGCCCCCGACGAGTTTGCCGGAACCCTCATGGGGGATCTCAACTCGCGCCGTGGCCGCGTGCAGGGCATGGAATCAAAGGGCCGCACGACGGTCATAAACGCCGAAGTTCCCATGGCCGAGATGCTGACCTACGGAACCCTTCTAACTTCCATGACTCAAGGCAAGGGCAGCTACCGCATGGAGATGGACCACTACGAGATCGTCCCGCAGTTAGTCGCCGAAAAAATCCTCGCCAACGCCAAGCGGCCCGTGGAGGAAGAGGAAGAATAGCTTCCAACCAACTCGACGCACAAACTGGGGCACCCCAATTTGGCATATTGACGGTCTTGGGACGTGGGCCAGCCGCCCCTCCGTCAATGAATTACCGAAAGGCAGGTTTGCAACGATGAATCGCAGATCATTTCTTACGGGCGGACTCTCCATATTCGCTTTGGCTCGCATGGCTCATGCATTGGGAGACTCGCAGTTTTTTCAGGGAGAAGCTCCGCAGGGTCCCTTTCTGCCATTTTGGGAGTCGTTGAAGGCGTATCGCTGCCCGGATTGGTTTCGTGACGCGAAGTTCGGTATCTGGGCGCACTGGAGCCCGCAATGCGTCCCCGAGCAAGGCGACTGGTACGCGAGGAATATGTACATCCAGGGTTCGCCTCAATATGAGTATCACGTCAAGCACTATGGCCACCCGTCGCAGTTCGGATACAAGGACATCTGCCATTTGTGGAAGGCGGAGCGATGGGATCCTGAGGCTCTTGTCAAGCTCTATAAGAAGGCCGGCGCTGAATATCTCGTCTCCCTGGCTACTCATCACGACAACTTCGATTGCTGGAATTCGAAGCAGCAGCCCTGGAATGCAGTGAATGTCGGCCCGAAGCGCGACATTGTTGGGACCTGGGCGAAGGTTGCCCGCGCCAATGGGTTGCGGTTTGGCGTCAGTTATCATGGAACCCCGCATCGCACCTGGGATGAGTTTCTCCCGGTCCGCTACAAGAGCGACAAAACAGGGCCGCTGGCCGGAGTTCCCTACGACGGAATGCAGACGATCGCCGACGGCAAAGGCAAGTGGTGGGAGGGAATGGATCCGCAGTTGCTCAACGGCAAGCCCCACTTGAAAAACACACCCTGTCCGGAGTTCGTTCAGCAGTTCATGCTTCGCGTGCAGGATGTAATCGACAGTTACAGTCCTGACATTCTCAACTTCGACGACGGAGCGCGATTCGGCTTTGACGATGGCGGCCCCTGGGCTCCGGATTTGAAGGTTTGGTTGGGCATCCCGGACCTGGCGCCCCAGATCATGGCTTACTACTACAACAAAAACATCCTGACTCACGCCGGCAAATTGGAGGGCGTGGTCGATCTGAAAGAGGTCGATGAGCCGGTGTGGGGTACATTGACCCGCGATTTCGAGATGAACCTGGCGGACAGCCTGCAGGAGAAGCCATGGCAGACGGAGGCGTGCATCGGGCAGTGGCACTATAGCCGCGCGCTTTTCGAGAACCATACCTACCAGAAGGCCTCGCTGATGATTCCGCTCCTGGTTGATATTGTCAGTAAAAACGGAAACCTGCTTCTCAGCATTCCCTTGCCCGGTTATGGCGAGCCTGACAGCGATGAGCTCGCTTTCCTTGATGAGCTAGCCCAGTGGCAGCAGATCAATAGCGAGGCGATCAAAGGCTCTCGTCCCTGGAAGATTTACGGTGAAGGACCGTCGACAGAGGCCAAAGACATCGCCGCATATCAGCTGTCCAAACACCAATTCGATTCCAGGGACATACGCTTCACAACCAAAGGGGATGTTCTGTACGCAATCGCTCTGGGCTGGCCAGTGGAGAACCAGGTGTTGATCAAATCGCTCGCCAGCACCGCGCCGCACTACGAGCGCCAGATTCGCAAGGTGGAACTGCTGGGGGCGCAGAGCGAGGTCAAGTGGACGAGGGAGCCGGATGGACTTCGAATTTGGGTCCCGCACGATCCGCCCTGCCATCACGCCTATGCTTTCAAGATACTGCCGGCATGACGGCAGCCGTGGGCCGGATATCGGCATTGGGCGGGTGGCCCATGTCCCCATACCGTTCTGAATCATAGATTTATCGTCGACACGCAACAGCGGCCCTGTTATCACAACGGCAGAATTTGACCCCCTGAAAATCGCGTTTCTTGCGGCTTTTCGCGCAAAATGCGGCGATTTTGAGGATCGCTGAGTCCTTGGCTTTGGCCCGCGGACTGTGTCCAACCGTGCCGGTTTTGTTACTGTTGACCCATGCCCGAAGCCGCAACCCAGCTCGATCCGGCCGCTCTCGACCTCGACTCCCTGGCCGCCGACGTGGTGGCGCTGGCGGTGAAAGCCGGCGCCAGCGACGCCGAAGCAGTCGCCCGCGAGGGCGATGAGTTCAGCGTCAATGTGCGCATGGGCCAGGTGGAGACGCTCAAGGAATCCGGCTCGCGCGGCCTCGGCCTGCGCGTCTTTCTGGGCACGCGTTCCGCCTCGGCCTCCACCAGCGACCTGACTGCGGACGGCATTCGCCAGTTGGTCGAAGGCGCGCTGGCTCTGGCCAAAGTCACCGAGGAAGACCCTTGCGCCGGCCTGCCCGAAACGGGCGAATTCGGCTCGTGCACCTCAAATAGTGGCGATCTGCACCTTTATTACGACGATGTCTATTCGCTCGAAGGCCCGGAGCGGATCGAATGGGCGCGCCGTGCCGAAGCCGCGGCCCTCGCGGCCGATCCGCGCATTACCAACTCCGACGGCGGCAGCTTCGACGCCTCTACCGGGTGCAAGGTGCTGGCCAACTCGCGCGGCTTTGCCGGCGGCTACCGCACCAGCTATGCCGGCGTCTCTGTGGCCCCGCTGGCCATGGACGCCAACGGCCAGATGCAGCGCGACGGCTGGTGGTCCAGCGCCCGGCGCCTCAACGATCTTGAATCTCCCGAGGCCGTGGGCAGAGAAGCAGCACGCCGCACCATTCGCCGTCTCGGCGCCCGGCGCGTCCCCACGCAACGGGTTCCCATCGTCTTTGCGCCGGAGGTTGCGCAGTCGCTGATCGGGACGATATTTCAAGCCGCTTCCGGCGACGCCATCTGGCGCAGCGCCTCGTTCCTGGCCCGCCGGCTGGGTCAGCAGATCGCTGCCCCGAGCCTGCACCTCATCGACGACAACACCATGCTGCTGCCCACCGGCGCGGGCGGCTTCGGCACCTCGCCCTTCGACGGCGAGGGACTGCCGTCGCTGCGCACGGTGGTGGTCGAAGGCGGCGTGCTGCGCAACTATCTCCTGAACACCTACACCGCGCGCAAGCTGGGTATGAAGTCCACACATAACGCCTCGCGCGGACTGGCCGGCACGCCGGGCATCGGCTGCGGCAACCTCTATCTGGAGCCGGGAACGCTGACGCCCGAACAGATCATCGCCGCCATCCCAGTCGGCCTCTACGTCACCGGCCTGATGGGCTTCGGCGTCAACGTGGTCACAGGCGACTACTCCCGTGGCGCAACCGGGCTGTGGATCGAGAACGGCCAACTGACCCACGCGGTCGAAGAGGTGACCATCGCCGGCAACCTCGCCGAGATGCTCTTGAACGTAACCGCCATCGGCAACGACCTGGTCTTCCGCGGCGCGGTGGCCTCGCCCACCCTGCGCATCGACGGCATGACCATTGCGGGAGCGTGAGCGTCAATTCAATCACTGAGTGAGGTGGAAGATATGATTCGAGTAGCCAGGATCATTGTTCTTGCCGGATGCATTGCGGCGTCTGCAATTACTGCTGGTGTTTGTGCGCCTGTTCGCCAAGACCCCTGTGAGGCAATGATTAAGGAAGCGCTTAAGGCTGTTGACAAATTGAAAGTTGGTGAGACAAGAGCCGACGTGGAGCAGAGTTTTGTACCTGACGGTGGTAAGCAAATTCGGACAATAACAAGATACACATTCAAGAGATGCGACTACATCAAGATCGATGTCAAGTTCTCCATTCAAGGCGTCGCCAATCCTTGGGCTTTCTCTTCTGCGGATGTTATTGTGCATATTTCAAAGCCTTACTTGGAACCCCCGGATTTTAATTGACGGCTTCGAGAGGAGGGTCGGCCGTGCCGGATGAATCTCTTTCACAATCGCTGCACTTCGATCCATCCGACGCGAAAGCCGCGCTGGCGCAACTGCCTACCACCTCTGCTGTCTTTGCGCTTTATGGCGCGGAGGCGCACGCTGAGCCTTACATCGGCCGCACGCCCAATCTGCGCTCGCGGCTTGCCCGGCTGCTTCAGCCCTCGGCCCAGCATCCGCGTCGCTTGCAGTTGGCCGGCCGTGTGCGTCGCATCGCCTGGCGGCTCACCGGCTCGGAGTTTGAATCCCTGCTCGCGCAGTTTTCCCTTTTGGAGGAGATTTACGGCGCGAAGGCTTTGGAACGCATGCACTTGGGCCATCCCGCCTTTGTCCGCTTCCTGGGCAGCAACCCATATCCGCGCATCACGGTCACCCACCGGCCCAGCCAGCGCGAGGCCGATTGGTCCTACGGCCCGTTCCCATCGCGGGCGGCGGCGGAGCGCTACGCCGAGGAGGCGCTCAAGCTGTTCCTGCTGCGCCGCTGCACCGACGATCTGGACCCCAATCCCAACCACCCGGGGTGCGTGTATTCCGAGATGAAGATGTGCCTCGCGCCCTGCTACCAGGGCTGCACCGATGAGCGCTACACGGCGGAGGCCGCGGCGGTCGAGAGCTTTCTGGCCACCCGGGGCGACAGCCGGCTCGTCATTCTCCGCGCCGAGCGCGATGTGGCTTCGGCCAAGCTCGAATTCGAGTCCGCAGCCGCCTTGCACGCGCAGGTGCAGCGAGTGGAGAGCGTGCGCGCGCTCGCCGCTGAACTGGTGCGGCCGCTCAGCCAGTTGCGGGCGGTGATTCTGCAGGCCTCGACCAATCCGGACGAGGTCGCCGTCTTCCTCTTTGAGAATGCCCGCCTGCGCGGCCCAGCCGGATTTTCAACCCTTGGCATGAGAATCCAGAACGAGCAGTCAGGCTCAACTTCGCTCTTCGCCCATCCGATGGCGATCGAGCCGATTCCAGAAGCCCCGATCGCCACGCTTCCCGCTTCGGAAGCCGCACCTGGATCCGCCGGTTCCGAGGCCGCGCTGCCCGAGACCGCAACTGCCGCGCCCGCAAAGCTCGCCCGCAGCGTGCTCGAAGCCCGCATGGAAGCGGCGCTGGCCGCGCTGCAAGAGCCCTCTGAAACCCCCTCGGCGACCCTCCGCCAAGGCCATCTGGCGCTGCTCAAGCGCTGGTATTACCGCCCTGAAGCCCGCCGCGCAGGCGAAATCTTCTTCCCGGACGCCGAAGGCCGCTGGCCGGTGAAGGCGATGCTACGAGGGGTAGGACGCGTCGCGGCAAAGATGCTGGCAACAGGGAACGACACAAAGTAAGCTGTGAGAAAAGCCAGCCCATGCCCACCTCCGAGACCATTCGCTCGATGCTCGCCGCAGGCGGCAACCGCCTCTCGATTGGCCGTGCCGAGGAGATCGCCGCTCTCGTACTTGCGCAACCGAAACGGGCGCAATCGAAGACGGTTACGCAGCTTGTTGAATGCCTTTGGGATGAAGACCCCGGCGTGGTCAACCGAGCGGCCGACGCCCTGGAAAAAGTCTCCCGCACTCTGCCCTCGGTTCTGGACTCCTGGAAAGCTTCGCTGCTGGGTTTGCTGGCCGAGGCCACGCAAAATAAGCTGCGCTGGCATCTGGCGCTGATCGTTCCCCGCCTCCAACTCTCTCTCCCAGAGTGCCGCCGCGCCGTTGAAACCTTGCAATCCTACCTCGATGACCCCAGCTCGATCGTCAAGACCTGCGCCCTGCAAGGACTGGCTGATCTGATCCGTCAAGACCCCTCTCTTGGGCCGGAGGTTCTTGACCAGCTGCGCATCCACAGCCGCTCCGGAACCCCGGCGATGCGGGCCAGAGGGCACGATCTGCTACGACAGTTGGAGGCGCCCTGCGAAAAGCGCAAGTACCGGCAATCGGGAAGAACGCAGTGCAAGAAAAACGCTCGAAGATTTGGACTTCCTCAAAAGCCGTCTCTCTTGTGATGCATCCGCTCAGCCCATGAGCTATCCCGCTGACTGCCGCGCCTCCGCGCTGATACACTGACCCTGCAAGGAGACGCATCCAGAAACCCTATGGTTGAGCTGCTGCCATCGATACTTTCGGCGGATTTTGCCCATCTGGCGGACCAGGTTGCCGCGGCCGAGCGGGGCGGCGGCACGGCGATCCACGTGGACGTGATGGACGGCCATTTTGTGCCCAACATTACAATCGGGCCCCCGGTGGTCGCGAGCCTGCGCAAGTTCACCAGCCTGCCGCTCGACTGCCACCTGATGATCGAGAACCCGAACGAGTTCATTCCTGCCTTTGCCGACGCCGGGGCCAACTGGGTGAGCGTCCACTACGAGGCCTGCGGACATCTGCATCGCTCGCTGGAGCTGATCGCCGAACACGGCATGAAGCCGGGGGTAGTGGTTAATCCGGCCACCCGCGTCAAGCTGCTGCGGGAGATTCTGCCCATGGTTCACCATGTGCTGGTGATGAGCGTGAATCCCGGCTTCGGCGGACAGGAATTCATTGAGTTCTCGCTGGAAAAGATCAAGCGTCTGGTTGAGTTGCGCCAAGAACTGGGGTTGGCATTTAGAATCGAGGTGGACGGCGGCGTAGCTCACGACACGGTGGCCCGCATCGTCCAATCGGGAGCGGAGCTGCTGGTGGCCGGCAACGCCGTCTTTGGAGCGGGGAAACCGGAACAGGACGCGCGTTCCCTCCTGGCGGCGGCCCGCAAGGCCGCAAACGAGTAAGCGAATAGGAAGAGGTTGCACGCAAGATTCAGGAATATTCGTAAAAGGCGGATAGCCTGTGTTTTAGGGCGCTGCCACAATGAGGTGGTATGAACCGGTTGTTCAAAAAGATTGCCGCGGTGGCTCTGGTGGTTCTGATCCTGGGCGCAGTTTCAGCCCAGGCCAAGGAGAAGAAGCCCAAGAAAAAGAAGAACGAGGACCTGAGCGCCAACCCGCTGGCCGGCCTCAACTCCAAGCAACCCGACAAGGAGCTTTACGACAAGGCTATTCTGGCTATGAAGAAGGGCCACTATGATGTGGCCCGGCTCGACCTGCAGACCATGCTCAACACCTATCCCGACTCCGAGTACCGGATGCGCGCCAAGCTGGCCGTGGGCGACAGTTGGTTCAAGGAGGGCGGCACTGCGGCCTATACCCAGGCCGAAGCCGAGTACAAGGACTTCATTACCTTCTTCCCCAACGCCCCCGAAGCAGCCGAGGCGCAGATGAAGGTGGCCGACATCTACTACGCGCAGATGGAAAAGCCGGACCGCGACTACGTCAACGTTCAGCGCGCCGAGCAGGAGTACCGGAACATGATCAACCAGTTCCCTGACTCCACGCTGGTGCCCCGCGCCAAACAGAAGCTGCGCGACGTGCAGGAGGTTTTGGCTGAGCGGGAAACCCAGATCGGCCTTTACTATGAGAGCCGCGAGAACTTTGCCGCCGCCATCGCCCGGCTGGAGACCGTGGTCGATACTTACCCGCTTTACTCCAAGAGCGACCAGGCGCTGCTGGGCATCGGCGATGCCTATGCCAGCGAGGCCCATTATCTCCAGATGGCGTCCAACTTTCCCGGCGCAATTAAGGAACGGATGCGCGCGGTCTACCAGGACCGGGCCGCCGCTGCTTACGCCAAGGTCATCACCCGCTATCCCATGGCGCCCCACGTGGAGGACGCCCGCGACAGGCTGGTCGCCATGAACCGCCCCGTTCCCGAGCCTACCCAGGAAGCGGTTGCCGAGAACGACGCCGAAGAGCGCAGCCGCCAGCCTCTGCACTTTACCGACAAGACCTTCGACATCATCAAGCACGGGCCAACGGTGGTGGAGGCCGTGCACGTGGGCGAGCCAAGCCTGGACGACCCCAAGCGTACCCTCGCGCCGGACATCACCAAGCAGAACATTGAGCTGTTCAACGCCGCCGTCAATGCCGGCAAACCAGCTCCCTCGCCCATCGGCGCAGTCGCGCCCACCAGCATCAACGAGCCTCCGCGCAGCGACCAACCCTCCCAGGCGCCCTTGCAGCTTCAACCGCCGGGGGGCGGCACCGGCGTAGCTGCGGAAGTTGTATCCGCTCCTGGCCCCCCTGCCGCGGCAGACGCCAACGCCGTGGTCAAGGCCGTGGGACCCGTCAACACCACCCTGCCCGCCGCTGAAAAGCCGGCCCTCGCCCCCGACCAGGTGAATGAAGTCAAGCCCGGTTCCACACCGGCTCAGTCCGCTGCTGACGCCAACAGGAAAAAGCCCAAAGTCGACTCCAGCGACGAATCCTCCAGCAAAAAGAAAAAGAAGAAGGGGCTGGCCAAGCTGAACCCGTTCTAAGCTTACAACCGATTCAAAAGACGAAAGGCCGCTCCCCAACTGGGTGCGGCCTTTTTTGCTTTGGCTGCATCGTGCGCTTCCCAGGTTGCGCCTGATTGTCCTTAGCCCCGCATCTGGTAAAGTTGGGGGGTGGTCCCCTCGCTCGAAGCCCCTTATTAAGAAGGGTCAGACCCCCGGGGGCTCGTTCCGAACCCCCATGCCTCACGACCTGCCAAAAGCCTACGACCCCACCGCCATTGAAGATCATTGGGCCGAGTACTGGGTGCGCGAGAAGCTCTTCGCCCAGCCCACGCCCTCGTCGGCAACCGAGGGCGCCCAAAGGCGCGAAGCGCGCTCCGGCCCCGATGCCCAGTCGACCTTCACCATCCTGCTGCCGCCGCCCAACGTCACCGGCAACCTGCACATGGGTCACATGTTCGAGCATACGGAGAGTGACATCCTTGTGCGCTGGCGGCGCATGTGCGGCGACCGGGTTCTGTGGGTGCCCGGCACGGATCATGCCGGCATTGCGACACAAATGCTGGTGGAGCGGCAACTGACCAGCGAAGGAACGAGCCGCCAGCAGCTTGGCCGCGAGGCCTTCGTCGAGCGCGTATGGCAGTGGAAGCGTCACTATGGCGGCGCCATTCTCGGCCAGATGAAGCGGCTGGGAACCTCGGTCGATTGGCAGCGCGAGTACTTCACCATGGACGAGCGGTTGTCGGTCGCCGTGCGTGAGGCCTTCGTCCGCCTTCACGAGCAGGGGCTGATCTATCGCGGCGCATACATCGTCAACTGGTGCCCGCGCTGCCAAACCGCCATCAGCGACCTCGAAGTCGTCCACGTGGAGCAGAAGGGCCATCTGTGGGAGATTCGGTACTCCGTAGTCGATGATCTTGGACGAGATTCAGGTGAATTCATCACCGTTGCCACCACGCGCCCCGAGACCATGCTGGGCGACGTCGCAGTAGCCGTTCATCCCCAGGACGAGCGCTACCTCCATCTGCACGGCAAGAAGCTCCGCCTGCCGTTAATGGGCCGCGAAATCCCCGTAATCCTCGATGAGTGGGTCAGCCGCGAATTCGGCACCGGCGCGGTCAAGGTAACTCCGGCGCACGACCCCAACGACTTCGCGCTCGGCCAGCGCCACAATCTGCCCTCCATCAACGTGATGGATTCGACCGGCCACATCAACGCCGAAGGCGGCGCGTACGCCGGCCTGGACCGCTACGCGGCGCGCAAGAAAATCGTCCAGGATCTGGAAGAACAGAAGCTCCTCGCAGGAGTAAAGGACTACACCAACAACGTGGGTCACTGCGATCGCTGCAAGACCGTCGTCGAGCCGCGCCTTTCGACGCAGTGGTTCGTCGCCGTCAACAAGAAGCCTCAAGATGGCGAAGCCTCCATGTCTGAGCTCGCCATCGCCGCTGTCAAGCCCGATGCCACCGGCAACAAGGCTATCCGCTTCACGCCGGAGATGTACGAGAAGATATACCTCGAATGGATGAACAATATTCACGATTGGTGCATCTCACGCCAGCTCTGGTGGGGCCATCGCATCCCGGCGTGGCACTGTGCCCAGTGCCGCAAGATCACCGTGGCGCGCGAAGACCCAACCGTCTGCGCTCACTGCGGCTCGGCCCAGATCACGCAGGAGACCGACGTGCTCGACACCTGGTTTTCCTCCGGCCTGCTGCCCGTCTCCGTCTTCGGCTGGCCGAATATCGACAAGAATAATCGAGCTGACTTCGATGCTTTCTATCCGACGAGTTTGCTGGTCACGGGCTTCGACATTTTGTTCTTCTGGGTAGCCCGCATGATCATGTTCGGCTGTTGGTTCGCGGCCGACGTGCCGCTCCCCGACGGCAGCCCGCGCCCGCTTGCCGAATCCGTCCCATTCAGGGAGGTCTACATTCACGCCCTGGTGCGCGACGCCAATCGCGAAAAAATGTCCAAGACCAAGGGCAACGTCGTCGACCCCATCGAGATCGTCAAGCAGTACGGGACGGATGCGGTCCGGTTCACGCTGGCTTCGATGGCTTCGCCTGGAACCGACATCGCGTTTAGCGTGGGCCGTACCGAGGGTTACCGCGCGTTTGCAAATAAGATTTGGAATGCCGCGCGGTTTATTTTTATGAACATCGAGCGAGCCGCCGAACTCGGCGTCACCGTCGATCCGGCCGCCCTCGGCGCAATGCCCACAGCCGCCGCCAATGCCCCCCTCGAAGCCCGCTGGGTTGTGGCCGAGTTGCACTCGACCGTAGCCAAGGTAAATGCTTCTCTCGAAAACTATCGCTTCGACGACGCAGCCAACGCCATCTATCAATTCTTCTGGGGCAGCTTTTGCGATTGGTATCTCGAAATTGTCAAACTCCGCCTCGATTTTTCCGAGACGGCGGACAAGGCAAGCACAAAAGCCGCCCTTACTACGCTGGTTTCCGTTTTTGAAGCGGCCTTGCGCTTGCTCTCGCCCTTCATGCCATTCCTGACTGAGGAGCTATGGCACGCAGTCTATGACGGCAAGCCGCCCGCCAAATCCATCGCTCTCACCCGCTATCCGCAGGCACATGCGGATGCGATTGATAAGAATGCGCTGGTCAAAATACACAAGTTGCAGAGTCTTGTTTCGGGGGTTCGTACTCGTCGTAAAGAACTTAATGTTCCCGAGAAAATAACTGTACCAGTCAAGGTTCTGGAATGGAATTCATCGACCGGCGGATCAGAAATCGTCAGTGAGAACTTGGGCTTTGTTAAAAAGCTTGCACAGATTTCTGATATAGAGTTCCTGTCAGATAAATGTGAAGGTCTTGCTTGGTATGTAGCCGGACCTGCTGAGGTAGTAGTGGTTTATGAAGCCACCATCGATGTAGCCGCCGAGAGCGAGCGCTTGACAAAGGACATCGCAAAGTATGAGAAAGGTCTAGCATCCGCCGAACGCCAGTTGGGAAACGAAGGCTTCCTGGCCAAGGCCCCGGCGCATGTGGTCGAAGGGCTCAAGAAGCAGGAAGCAGAAATGCGCTTACTGCTTGAAAAAGCGCGCGCCGCGCTGGAGAACCTGAAGAAGGGAAATTAGCTATGTCCTGCGACTGTGCCCGATGCCGGCAGCACTATAGAACCCTCGGGATCGCCTTTGGGATTCCCGAGGAATCCACCATTCAAGAGGCGTATCGCGAATCGGTCAAACAATGGCATCCCGATCTCTATGAGAATTACGCCAGCATGCGGGCGGATGCGGAAGAACATTTCAAGCAGATTCAGATTGCTTACCGGGAATTGACGGAGCACAACACGGTTGCGGCGGAATTGCCGGTGGAAAGCGTCGAGGTAAAGCTTGAAAACACGCCTTCCTCTCCACCCGCCATCTCGTTTGGCGGCGCGCCGGGCTGCCTGACTGCACAGCAATTCACCCCGCAGGTTGAAGAGATGATCGCCCCCCACCTGGGAAAGCTCGGCGCGGCGCTGGCGATCGTCGATCTCGCCGGAACCGGGTCGCACACCGGCAACTACTCTCAATTCCTTCTCTTGGCTACTCGTGGAATCATGGTGCGCGATTCCCGTAACATCATCTCTGTCCTCTGGTATACCGACCTGGGAGAGATCAATCTCATCGACCGGCGCAGGGGCGGCAAACTAAGTACATGGCAAAAATTCGTGGAAAACGTTTCTGGCAGCCAATCGAATTACGCACTTGAGATCAACCGGAGCAATGGAATCAACTTTTGCTCAATCTCAGGTCAGATAGAAGACAGCGTCAAGACGGTTATTTATGACTTTCTCATGCGGCAGAAACCTCAGACTCATCCCTGAGCAGGCGAAAAAGGAACCATGGACTGGAAGAGCAGCCGCATCGACGCATTGCTGGAGCAGGCCCTGGTGGAAGACATGGCCGCCAGCGACGCCACCACCAACCTCACCATCGACCCCGACTTGCGCGCGACGGCCTCGATCATCGCACGGCAGGAGATGGTGGTTTGCGGTTTGGGCGCAGTGCCGCGCTTTCTTGAAATCTTTGCCCGCCTCGACACGCGCCCTCCGGCGCAGACCCGCTTCGAGGTCGTCAGCCATCCCGAAATCTTCGACGGCGTGCGTGTCCACTCAGGCCAGGTGCTGGCCGTCATCCGCCACAATGCCCGCGTGCTGCTGAGCTGCGAGCGCGTGATCCTCAACCTCCTCCAGCATCTCAGCGGCATCGCTACGCTGACGCGCCAATACGTCGACGCCATTCACGGAACCCACGCCCATATCCTCGACACCCGCAAGACCGTCCCCGGTTTGAGGGCTCTGGAAAAATACGCCGTGCTGTGCGGCGGGGGAACGAATCACCGCCTCGACCTGGCCAGTGGCATCCTCATCAAGAACAACCACATCTCCCTGGGCGGCGGCCTGCCAAAGGTGCTGACACAGGCTCTGGAGCAGCGCAGGAAAGGCCAGCGCGTGGTGGTGGAAGTGCGATCTTCGCAGGAGCTTGAAGAAGCTCTCAAATTCGGCGCCGAGGCGATCCTGCTCGACAACATGACGCCGAAAGAAGTGAAGCGATCCGTGGAACGGATCAAGGAAGTTGCGCCGGGACAGCAGGCGCAAGGCCAGTCCAACGTCGAGCAACAAACGCGCTGGATTCCCACTGAAGCTTCAGGCGGCATTGTTCTCGACAACATCCGCGCCTATGCTGAAACCGGCGTCGACTTCATCAGCGTGGGCGCTCTGACCCACTCGGCCAGGGCTGCCGATATCTCGATGAGCATCGCCGCCGAGTGAGTCAGGCCCCCATGCACTCCATGATCCAGCCCGTGTTCGATCTTCCGGCATTGGACGCCGCGCTCGCGGGCACCATCTTTGCCGGCAAGCTCCACTTTTCTCCGGTAACCGATTCCACCAACACAGACGCATTGGATGCCGCCCGCAGGGGCGCACCGCACGGCTCGGTCTACCTTGCCGATGAGCAACTGGCCGGACGCGGGCGCGGCGATAACGTCTGGCGCTCAGACGCCGGTGAAGGACTTTACGTAAGCGTCCTGCTGCGCCCGCAAATTCCCGCCGCCCGTCTGCCGCTGCTGCCGCTGGCCGCCGGCCTCGCCGCCGCCGATGCGATTTGCGCCGTCGCCGGCCTTACTGTTGACCTGCGCTGGCCCAACGATCTTCTCATCGGCCCGCGTAAAGCGGGCGGCATTCTGGTCGAGGCGCGCACTGAAGGCAGCACCGTCGCCTTTGCTGTCATAGGCATCGGCATCAACGTGCATCAGCGCAGCTTTGATTCTGGACTTTCACCCCAGCGACCAGGACCTGTCGCTGGGGACCCCGGTTTGGCCACGCCCGCGACTTCGCTGGATTTGGAGACTGGTCATCAAGTGAGCCGCCAGGATTTGCTCGTCTCCCTGCTAAAATCGCTGGAGCGTGAGACACTCGCGTTGCTCGATCCGGCGGCCGGTAAGACGATTACCCAGCGCGCCGAACAGGCTTCGATGTGGGTGCGCGGCCGAAGGGTCGAGGTGCATGGCCCGCAGGCCTGCACGGGCGTTACAGCCGGGTTGGACGAGCACGGATTCCTGCTGGTGCGCACCGCTGCCGGATTGGTAACGGTGCAGACCGGCGGCATTCGCGCCGCGGAAATGAGCTGAAAATAATATGCTGCTTGCCATCGATGTGGGCAATACGAACACGGTGCTCGGCCTCTACCGGCTGGACGCGGAAAAACCGGGGTCCCCCGCGACAGGTCTTCGTCGTGGGGGTGGTGATAAGCCCGAACTGGCGGCGCACTGGCGCGTCACCACTCATCGAAACCAAACCGCGGACGAGTACGGCGTATTTTTCGTGAACCTCTTCGAGATGAACGGCATGGCCCCCAGCCAGGTGCACCACATCATCATCTCCTCGGTTGTGCCGCCGGTGGAGTCCACGCTGCGCCAGGTCTGCGAAACCTACTTCCACGTCCAGCCGCTGTTCATTGAGCCGGGCATCAAGACCGGAATGCCAGTGCTACAAGAGAATCCAGCGGATCTGGGCGCGGACCGGTTGGTAAACTCTGTTGCCGCCTTCGAGCGTTACGGCGGTCCATGCATCGTGGTGGACTTCGGCACGGCGACCACCTTTGACGTCATCTCGGCCAAGGGCGAATACCTCGGAGGCGCCATCGCTCCGGGCCTGGCCATCAGCGCCGATGCGCTTTTTTCGCGGGCGGCCCGCCTCGGGCGGGTGGACATCAAGCGCCCTGCCAAGGTCATCGGCGCCAACACCGTCACCCACTTGCAGAGCGGCCTCTACTACGGATACATCGGCCTCGTGGACGGCATTCTGGAGCGCATCGTCGCCGAGCTGGGCGAACAGCCGCGCGTCATCGCCACCGGCGGCCTGGCGCGGCAGATCTCCGAGGACTCGCGTTTCATCTCCGAGATCGACGACCTGCTTACCCTCGATGGCCTGCTCATCCTCTTCGAGCGCAACCGCGTTGCCAAGCCGCGCGGCAAAGCGCATTGAGGCGCAGCCGTGCTCAACTACTTCAACTACTTCACTGAGATCGAAGAGCGATTCCAGCAGCGGCGCGGGTCGCTGCTTCTGCTCTCCACGCTCGACTGGGCGCTGATCGAGACTTGGCGCGAGGCCGGTATCCCGCTGGACGCGGTGCTGCGCGGCATAGACGCTGCCTTCGACAAGTATGAGGCGCGGCAGAAGCGCGGCCGGATGCGCCGCATCAACGGCCTGGCCTGGTGTGCGCAGGCGGTGATGGAGGCAGCCGAAGAACTGCGCGAAGCCGCGGCCGGCACCGCCGCCACGCCAACCCAGAGCCGGGAGTCGGGCTTCGAGCATGAGCGCGTCTCGGCTCATCTTGAATCGGCCGCCGCCGCTCTGGACGCCGCTGCCGTCGCTCCCGAAGCCTGCGCCGCAACCGCCCTCCGCCTGCGCGAGCTAGCCGCCGAAGTGCGCACCGTTACCCACGAGAATGCCGCGGCTCACGATTTGGAAGCCCTCGAACGCACCCTCACCGTGCTCGAAGAAAAGCTGTTTGCCGCGCTCACCGCCGCGGCCCCCGAAGATTTGCTCGTGGGCCTCAACGAGCACGCGGCGCTTGAACTGGCCCCCTATCGCAACCGCATGGGCGCCGTGCAACTGCGCCAGGTGGAACGCCAGTTTGTGCAGAAGCAACTGCTGGTTCACTACGGCCTGCCGCGCCTCAGCCTCTTCTACATGAGCCAGCAATGACGCCGCCTAAGCCTCAACGCCCACGGAAGCAGCATGCCGAGTCCCGGTCCTCGCAGCCCTCGCTCGCCGTCTCCCAAATCGTGCAAATCGAGAAGCCGATCTACGGCGGCGCTTTCCTTGCTCGCATGGATGGCAAGGCCGTCTTTGTGCCGCTCACGCTGCCCGGCGAGCAGGCGCGCGTGCGCATCACGCAGAACAAGCGCGGCTACGACACCGCCGATCCCGATGAAATCATCACCTCCGCCGCGGAGCGCATCGCCCCCGCCTGTCCTCACTTCGGCGCCTGCGGCGGCTGCCACTATCAGCACATAAACTACGCTACTCAACTCGCGTTCAAGCAAACCATCCTGCGCGAAACCCTGGGGCGCGGCGGCGTTCAAGTCCCCGATGAAATTGCGGTACTCTCCGCCGACCCCTGGCATTATCGCAATCGCATCCGCCTGGCCTTTGATGCGGCAGGAAACTCCGGTTACCGCGGCCGCCGCTCGCACGCGATCATTCCCATTCACGAGTGTCCCATTGCCGCGCTGCTGCTGATTGAGGCCGCGCAGGCTGCCGCTTCCATCTCGCGTAACTATGCGCCCGCCCTGCGGCCCACCGAAATCTCACTCTTCTGCGATGCCGCCGAATCCGCGCTGCTGGTCTCCGTTTTCTGCGCCAATCGCGCCAGAATTCGCTTCGACGAGTTTGCTCAGGCGCTGCACGAGCGTATTCCCGCGCTCAAAGGCGCGGAGCTTGTGGCCGAAGGCCGCCCAGCCCAGCTCCCGCGCACCGTCGCTCAATGGGGCGCAACTTCCCTCGCCTACCGCGCCGCCGGCTTCGACTATCGCGTGGACCACGGAGCTTTTTCCCAGGTAAACCGCTGGCTGGTCGACGCGCTGGCGGAGCGTGTCACCTCCGGCCACAAGGGCAATTCAGCCTGGGACCTTTTTGCCGGCGTAGGCCTTTTTGCCCGGCAGCTTGCAGCGAGCTTTACCCGCGTAGTCGCCGTCGAGTCCGCGCCCTCCGCGGCAAAAGCGCTCGAAGAGAATCTCAAGGGCACAGCCGGAATCGCGGTCCGGGCCGCGGTTCTCGATTTTCTGCGCCGCAGCCGCAAGCCTGCGCGCCCCGATTGGACGCGGCCCGATCTGATTGTCGTCGACCCTCCCCGCACCGGCCTGGGCGCAGAAATCTGCGAACTGCTCGCCGAGATCGCCGCCCCTGCTCTGGTCTACGTCTCCTGCGACCCCGCGACCCTGGCCCGTGACCTGCGCGCGTTGCTCGCCACGGGCTACGCGATCCACTCCATCACCCTCGCCGACCTCTTTCCCCAGACTTTCCATTTGGAGATAGTGGTCCAGTTACGCCGCTCCTGATAGGCTTGACCCCCAGAACAGCTTTTCAGCTTTCGGCGCAATGAACTCCGAATCCTCCACCTCCGGGCAAATTCCCATGAGGCCCGCCTCCGCCGGCCTGAGCGCCGTACCGCTGTTCCATGCAGCGTGGCTTTTTGCCGCCGGGATTGCCGCCGCCCATTGGTTCTGGCTACGGCCCAGCCTGGTGCTGGTGGCGCTGGCGCTGGTTGCCGCGCTCTGCTGCCTTGCCGCGTTCCGCGCGCAACGCATCGCGTGGCTGCCGCTGGCTGTCCTGTGGCTCCTGCTGGGCGCGTGGTGCGCCTGGATGCAGCCCCACCCGGCCCCTGCGCCCGAGCTGGCCGCGCTCTCCGACGGCCTGCTCCGCACCGTGGAAGGAACCGTCGTGGATACCGGCCCGGTACGCGGCGAGATCGAACAAAACCTAAACGACGCCGGTTCCGCCGACCCCGCCGTCACGGCGCCCCAGCAGCAACCCTCCCAGCGTGTCGACCTGCGCGTTTCCTCGCTCGAAGTCGTCACCGACGCCGATGACGCGCAGGCTCCGGTCGCTGGCGGCGTTCGTCTCACCGTGCGTTGGCCGGCAACCGCAAACGCACCTGCTCAACCCGGCCTGCAGCCCTTTCATTGCGGCGACCGCGTCCGCGCCGTCGTTCGCCTGCTTCCGCCGGAGGTGTATCACGATCCCGGCGTCTGGAGCCGCGCGGATTTTCTCCTCGACCAGAACATCACCTCCACGGCCACCGTCGCCATCGATCGCGTAGATCGTTTGGGCCAAGCCCCCGGCCTTTTCCTTGCCTGCCGCATAAGCGGTTTGCAGCACGCCTCCAGCGCCCGGCTTCTGGCCCTGCCCGCGGCCATGCGCCGTCTGCCCGCTCCGCTGCGCCTCTCGCAGGACGACGCTATCATGCTGGCCGCCATGGTCACCGGCGACCGTACCTACCTCACCCATTCCCTGCGCGTAGGCTTTGAGCGCACCGGCTCTTTTCACATGCTGGTGGTCTCCGGCTTCCACCTGGCCATTGTCGCCGGATGCATCTTCTGGGCCGCGCGCCGCCTGCGCCTCCCCCGCGTCCCGGCTACGTTCATCACCATCGGCGCCTCCTTCGCCTATGCGCTCTTCACCGGCTTCGCCACGCCGGTGCAACGCTCGCTCTGGATGGTCACCCTCTATCTGCTCGGCCGCCTGCTCTATCGCGAGCGCAGCCCGCTCAACACCATCGGCTTTGCCGCGCTGTGCCTGCTGGCCGTGAGTCCCCGCAGCCTCTTCGACTCGAGCCTGCAAATGACTCTGCTCGCGGTGGTTGCCATCGCCGGCGTCGCCGCTCCGCTGCTGCAAGCCACCATCCACCCTTATCTCACGGCCACGCGCGACCTGCGCCTCACCGCCATCGACGCCAAACTGGCCCCGCCGCTGGCGCAGTTCCGCGTCAGGCTGCGCATGATCGCCGCGGCGTTGCAGGCGGCCGTCCATCCCGGGAGCACTTCTTCCCGCGACCTCCCCATGACAGCCGTCGACGACAAGCAAAGCCCGCAATTAGCCCTCTTCGACGAAACAGTGGACATCGTCGCCGCAGCGTCGCAGGCAGCGGTCCACGGCCGTTTCGCCAGTTTTATCGCCTGGGGCTTCTTTCCCTAGGCAGTGCGCTTTCTGCTCCACATCGGCGAGCTGATGGTCGTCTCCTGCGTGGTGGAGCTGGCCATGGCCTTGCCCATGGCCGTCTACTTCCACCGCATCACCATCTTTGCGCTACCCGTGAATCTGTTCATCCTGCCGCTGCTTGTGGTGCTGATGCCGGCCGCGCTCATCACGCTTCTGGTCGCGCTGGTCTGGCCCGCCGCAGCCGTGGTTCCGGCCATGTTGGTCGCCCTGCCGCTTCACTTCGGGACTGGGCTGGTGCGTCTCTTCGGTTCCCTCACCTTTGGCGACTTCCGCATCCCCGCGCCGCTGCTGTGGCAATCGGCGGCTTTCTGCACGCTGCTGGGCGCAGCCATCGTGCTGGCCCACCAGGCCGTTTCGACAGGAACCCGCTGGCCGCGCCGCACCGCCTGGGCCGCTCTGTTCCTCGCCACCCTCGCAGCCGTAGCGCCGCGGCCCATCCAACACCCTCACGACGCGCTGCTGATGGAAGCCATCGATGTCGGCCAGGGCGATTCGCTGCTCCTCATCACCCCGGACGGCAAGACCCTGCTCGTCGATGGCGGCGGACACGGCGGCGGCCCGCGCCAAGCCCCACAGGACTTCGACATCGGCGAGGAGGTGGTCTCCGAGGTCCTCTGGTCGCGCGGCATCCGCTGCCTGGACGCAGTGGCGCTTACCCACGGCCACTCCGACCACATAGGCGGCCTGCCCGCCGTCCTGCGCAACTTCCATCCCACCGAGCTATGGGTGGGCAACAACCCCCGCTTCGGAGCCTACAACGCCCTGCTCAACGAAGCCGCCGATCTTCACATCCGCCTCCGTTCCCTCCGCGCCAGCGACGCGTTCAGCCTTGGTAACGCGCAAATCAGCGTTCTCGCGCCCTTCCGCAACTACCAGCCCGGCCCCGAACCCACCAATAACGACTCGCTCGTCCTGCACATGACCTACGGCGCGACTTCCGTTATGTTGGAGGGCGATGCCGAAGCGCCCATCGAGCAAGCCATGCTGGCTGAGCCGGGCCTCCAGAGCACCCTGCTCAAAGTAGGCCATCACGGCAGCTCCACCTCCACGCGCCCCGAGTTCATGGCCCGCGTTTCACCGCAGTGGGCCGTCATCTCCTGCGGCCTCCACAACCGCTACGGCCATCCCCGCCAGGAGGTGCTGGAAGCACTGCAAGCCGCCAAAGTCCGCACCTTCCGCACCGACATCAACGGCGCCACATGCTTCCGCCTCGACGGCAAAACCGTCGCCCGGGAGCCCAGCTGCGGCTGGCAGCGTTAGCCCCTGAAGACCCCATCCTCAACCCAACCTGTATCTATCGCTCCCGGTATACGTTCGTCGCATTGATATTCAACGGCGCGGCAACCGTCACAACTCAGTCTGCTTCGCCCGGGCGCCACGCCAATACAAGATCAGGCCCAGCAGGACCGAGGCGACCGTGCCCAGAACCAGCTTCAATTCAAATCCCAGCTTGTCTGAGGAATCGCCCGGCGGCACAAGCGAAACAAAAATGCCGATCAGGACGACGAGGAATCCCAGACTGCCGGCAACCCAAACGCCGGCAATTCCTCCCGGCACCAGCACGGCGTGCGGATTTTCTCCACGGTCCTTGCGGCGCGCCAGCTTGATGACGGCCGCGAACATGTACAGAAATGGAATGAAGTAGAGAATGATGCCGGCATCGATTAGAAATTGATAAGCCCCGCGGGTCGTCTCATTGATCTGGCTCACCAGCAGAATGGCGCCGGAAACGATGGCCTGCACGAGAATGGAGACATAAGGAGTCTTCCAGCGAGGATGAATCCTGCCGAATGCGGCGGGCATGTAACGGTCGATGCCGACGACAAAGGGCACACGGGCAATGCCGGCCACGGTCGAGCCTACGCCGCCGGCATTGCCCGCGGTGACCAGGATGGCCGCAAGGATGCCGAGGAAGCTGAGCTTCAGCGCGGCCGAGCCGATGGCAATGGCGTGAAAGACGCCACTCTGGGGATCCAGATCGGCGGCTGGCGCCAGCGAGAGAACTGCGAAGGTGCCGGCTATGTACATAAAGGCAATCAGCGCGCCGGCGCCAAAAACAGCGCGCGGCAGAGTGCGGCGAGGATCGCGCACCTCCTCGCTCATGGCGGAAACAAGCTCCAGTCCGGTGAATGCGAAGGCGATCTGCGACCAGAAGTTCACCGTGTCCCAATTCCACGCGGGCATCATGTTGGAGGCGCTGAAATGCGTGACGGAGCCATGCCGCCAACAGGCAACCGCGGCGATGCCTGCCAGCATCAGGAGGGGCACATAGGTTCCAACGCCGCCCGCATTTTGCAGCCACTTGCCGATGTTCAGCCCGATGATGTTCAGAACTACGGCGACGAGAAGCATGGCCAGAGAGACCGTCAGCAGAAATGTCCGGTCCTGCGCCAGCGCGGCGCCGCGTCCGCCCACAATGTATGCGGCCATGGAGGCGCTGGCGAGAAGCAGGCCGGGAAAATAGAAGACGGTATAAATCCAGTAGGTCCAGCCGGCGACAAACCCGTGAAAGGGTCCGAAGGCTTCCCTGGACCAGACGTACAGCCCGCCCTCTTCAGGAAAGCGCGAGGAAAGCTCATTGATCACCAGCGCTCCGGGCACGAAAAAGAACACGGCGGCAATAACCCACAAGCTGATCGAGGAAGTGCCGTTGTGGCCCGCGGCCGCGATCCAGCGAGGCCCGAGGACCGCGGCGATGTTGAACAACAGCACATCCCAAAAGCCCATCGTCTTGCGCAACTGCGGTTTGGAATCGAGTGCGGCAGGCGCGGAATTCGTCATGGAGTCACCTGGGGTCCCGGAAGGAGTTCATCCTGCATTCGGAAATCATAACGGACGGAATTCATGGAATGCTCGAACTCAGCCTGCGGAAAGATCACTTCAGCCTTGCTTGTCCGTGCGAAACACGCGCGCCGTTCAGAGAAATGCCTGCCATGCAACCGGATTGGATTGAGCGCAATTGTTGCCACGCGAATCGGAGGAACGAAACCCTGGAGATATGCCCCAACAGGAAGCTTCAACCCTACAAGCCTGGCCGGAGACCGGCCCGCCGCCGGGCGTTTTTAGAACCTCATCCTCAACCCCACCTGAATCTGCCGCTCGCGGTAGAAGTCGGCCGCGTTGATGTTCAGCGGCTGTCCGAAGGCTGTGGTGCCGGCCTTCAGGCCGTTGAGAAAGTTCAGCGTGGGTGGGGAGCTGGGTGTGCCGGATTCGAGATAATAGCCGGTGGTTTCCAGCTCCGTCACGTTCTGGTGATTAAAGAGGTTAAAGCTCTCCGCCAGCAGCTCCAGCTCCCGCATGTGTCCCAGGTCGAAGCGCTTGCCCAGCCGCAGGTCGGCCTTCCAGGTGGAGGGATAGCGGTAGGTATTGCGCCCCACGCCGTAGACGCGGTTGTCGCCGCCGGAGCCGTTGATGCCCGGTCCCAACCCCACGATGGCCGCACCTGTGGTCTGGTTGAACTCCTCGGCCAGCGAGCCCGAGGTGCGCATGGTGTAGGGCAAGCCGCTGTGGAACTGACCAATTACTGAAACCATCCAGCCGTTGGCCACCTTTCCGGCCAGGTTGCGCAGCTTCCACGGCGCCTCATAAATGACCATTGCGGCGGCCGAGTGGCGTATATCCAGGTTGCTGGTTCCGTACTCCTGGCTGAAGTTGGCCGGGGCCAGCACATCGCTGCCAGCCACCAGCGTGCTCTCGTTGGGGTTCCAGTCCATGGCGTGGGCGTAGGTGTAGTGGGCGTGCAAACTCAGCCCGCGCCGGCCATAGCGCACAACCTTGAACATCGCCGCCTCATAAGTCGAGTTGGCTCGGCTCATGATCTCCGAAATCTGCTGGTAATCCGGGTTGAGCCGTCCCGCAATGCCTGTACTTGTCGGCCAGGAAGCATAGAACGGAACCGTAATCTGCGTGGCCTTGATGGGGCCTTTGCCGGTCGCGTCTTTCACGGCATAGGTAATGGTCTGCGGATTGACCGAGGGGTCGAAGTTGGTGTCGATGGAGATGGGCAAGCGGCGGCCCAGGCTGACCATCGCGGAGGCGGTTACCTCCACATGGCCCGGCAGCATCTCTTCCGCCGCAGCCACGGCCTGATGCACCTCGGGGTTGTGGAAGTTGGGCGCGAACTCCACCACCCCCGGCTTGACCATGCTCGACGGCTCTCCGGCCAGCACGTAAGGAAACGGCGGAGCGCCGCCGGCGTTCAAATTATCAGTAGGCCGCAGGAAGAAGTTCAGGTCGCCGTGAGGGCTGCCGGTCTGGGTCAGCGCCGTCTCGATCGTGGCGTTCTCCGTGCGCCCAAAATACATTCCGTAGCCCAGCCGCAGCACCGGCCAATGGCCTTCCATGTTTCCCAACGCCATGCTGAGGCGCGGACCCCAGTTATTGCCGAGCCTGGGCAGCTTTTCCGTAAGCGGAAGCTCCGGATTGTCAAGCTTGGCGATGGGCGGCGGCAACTGCTCCCGCTCCCAGCGCAACCCGGCGGAGAACACAAGCAGCTTACCTGCCTGCCACTGCGCGGTCACGTACCCGGCCCAGTCGTTGGTGCTCAAATGCCAATTCGTGGGGCCCATCGTCTGCAAGTAATACGAGTAGCAGGGCAAATAGCCCAGCCCGCGCAGCCCGCCCCCCGAGTCGCGCCACACTTTGCCCGTCTCGTCGCAGTTGTGTTGGTTATTTGGGTTCAGCTCGCCGGAAAGCCCAAATGCGGCAAAGACCAGCGCATCGGAGACGAAGTTCTCCACGTTGGAGTAGGTATACGTGCCGGTCTGGTTGCGCAGCAAACTGGTGGCGTCAAAGTTGTGGCTCAAGTCGAAGCCCGCCTTCACCAGCAGGCCGCCCCTGACCCAGTCCAACCTCTCCTGCCCCTCATAGAGCCTTTCGTCGGGATAGCTGCCCGCGCCGAAGCGCGAGGGATTGCCGATGGTAAAGCCATAGCGATTGTCCACCACGATCTGCGGCAACTGGCCGTACACATTCCCTCTCAGCAGCGTCTGCTCGAAGGAGCCGGCAGGGGGCGATTCGGCGTGCGCGCTCATCACGTTGTGCCCCAGGGAGCCCTGGGTCACGGCCAGCAGATTGGGGGTGAGAAATGCCTCCCAGCGGCCCAGCAGCCACTCCTCGCTGGCCTGGCTCGATCCAAAGCTGTTGGTTCCGTAATTTTCCTCGACGCGGGTCAGCCCTCCGCCCGGCGAGTTCCAGTTGGCGCCGATGCCTTCCAGCGTAAAGCGATGGCGCTCGGCCGCCTGCCAGTCGAGCCGCGCAAAACCGGTCCACTGCATGGCCGTGCGCGGAGCCGGACCGAGCAGTCCCGCGAGCGTTTCCAGCATGGGCGAATATGCAGCCAGCCCCTCAGTCACTGGATTACTGCTGGGCAAACCCAGCCGCGCGCTCAGCACCTGCATCTGGTCATTCGAGGGCTGGGCAAAGAACCCGGTTGGGGTTGGTGAGGCAGGACATGGAGTGACATCGCATCCGCTCAAATACTGCACAAGATAGGGATGCTTCACCGTTGAAAGCCCAGGATCGTTGCGGTGATAGCTGTCCAGAGCCGCAAACCAGAAGAACTTGTCGCGGCGAATCTGACTCCCCACGCCGATACCCCAGACCGTCTCGTGATCCGGCGGAGTGTAGGACTGCGATGTGAAAAGTGGAACCGAATTGTAGAGCGTGCTAGCAGGCGAGGTCTCCTTCACCCACTGGGTAAAGGGATTCCGTGCGCCCCAGGTGTTCTGGCGGTCGAAGAAAAAACCCTGCCCGTGCAGACCGTTCACACCGCGCTGGGTCTCCACATTCATCCGCCCGCCGGCGGTGCGCGCTCCTTCAGCCTCGGCATTTCCCGCAGCCGTCTGCACCTCGCGGATCGCCGCCTCGGCCACTTGCGACCCGTGTTCTCCGGCCCACGCCTGGCCCATCCCGTTCTGTTCAGCTCCACCCTGCCCGCCTGAGCCTGGCCCTGACGATCCCGGCCCGGAACCGCCCGTTCCCCCAAAGGCCAGCCTGGTGCTGGCGCCGTCCAGGGTGGTTTCCGCCGGCTCCTGCCCCGCGCCGCGCAGCGACGTTTGGGACGCGCCGCCCGCCGCGGTCGCCGCAGTCGGCGTATCCAGCACAAAATCCTGCCAGCGCCGCCCGCTTGCCGGCAGCGCCTGCAACTCGGCGGCGGTCACCGTAGTGGTCACCACCGGGGTCACCGGATCGACATTCTGCGAGATTGCCCGCTTGGGCCTGGGTTGGGGCTGATTCAACTCGATGGCCGCCTGCGCCGCGCCCGCCGCCGCGCTCATGGCCAACCCGCTGCCGGCAACGCCCGGCTTAACTTCCGCCTCGCCCTGTCCCGTCAACGGCAGCCCCAGCAACGGTTCCTCAGGCAACGTCGCTGTTACCACCAGCGTCACGGCCGCCGGCATCTCACGCGCCAGTTCCGCCGAGTTCCGGCCACTCATCGCCATTGGCAGCGGCAGCTCAGCCGCTAACGGCGCCGCCGCCACCGGGCTTCGCGCAGACAGGTCTTTGTCTGCGGGGTGGAGCGCCGGGGTCGCTGGCTTGATGGCCTGAACGGCTGCCTCGACAGGCGTGGACGGGGCCAGCTCAAACCGCATCGCCGCCTGTACCCGCGCCTCGTGGCCCGCAGCAACCAGGATGCCTTCCACGCGCCCCCGGCCCAGTTGCTCGCTCATGGCCTCCAGCGTGTACTCGCCTGGCTCCAGCCCGGTAAACCTGTAGGCCCCATTTTTGGTGGTAGTGGTGCGCGCCTCCGCTCCGGTGGCCTCATTCCGCGCCACCACCGTAACGCCCACCAGCGGCGCGGAGTACAAGTCCGTGACCTTGCCCGCAATCGATCCGCTCTCAGATGATTGCGCAAGAGCAGCCATAACCGCCCCTGCAACCATCAGGATCGCGGCCACAGCCAGCGGCTTCGTCCAACTCCGCCTTACCCCTGCCATCGAGACACCCGCTCGCGGCAGAACCTGGGAAAACCCGCAATATGCTTACTGCCCGGCCCGCTCTACCGGCGGGTTCTCATGCGGCTATGGTCGGCGGCGCTCATCCAAGCCCGCGTTCTGGCCGCTCCATTTTCCCAAAAATGGAGTTGCAAGCGATTCTAAGCCTGTTTCGGTAAACTTGAAAGACGGCACTTCGGATTTGACCCCGCCAGGCGGAATTGCGGCGCTATTTCTTGGTCCTTCGTCCCTGTGTCCTGGTCGTCCATGTTCATCGATGAAGCCAAAATTCGCGTCAAGGCCGGGGACGGCGGCAACGGCTGCATGGCCTTCCGCCGCGAGAAATTTGTCCCCCGGGGCGGACCCTCCGGCGGCGACGGCGGCCGCGGCGGCGACGTCATCATGGTTTCCTCGCAGCGCCACAACACTCTCATTCACTTCCGCTACAACCCGGAGCACAAAGCCCAGCGCGGCCAGCACGGCATGGGCTCCAACTGCTCCGGTCTCGACGGCAACTCCATCATCCTGCAAGTCCCTGTAGGCACAGCTCTTTACGACCAGGAAACCGGCGAACTGGTCCACGACTTCTCGCAGCCGGACGAGCGCCTGGTCATCGCCAAGGGAGGCCGCGGCGGACGCGGCAACCAGCACTTTGCCACACCCACCCATCAGGCCCCGCGCGAGCACGAACTCGGCCGCCACGGCGAGGAGCGCGCCTACCGCCTCGAACTCAAGCTTCTGGCCGACGCCGGCTTGGTCGGCTACCCCAACGCCGGCAAGTCCACGCTCATCTCCCGCATTTCCGCCGCCCGGCCCAAGATCGCCGACTACCCTTTCACCACCCTCGAACCCAACCTGGGCGTCGTCACCGTGGGCGAGGAGCCCAGTGAAGAATCCTATGTCGTCGCCGACATGCCCGGCCTCATTGAAGGCGCACATCTCGGTTCCGGCCTCGGCACCCAGTTTCTCCGCCACATCGAGCGCACCCGCCTGCTCGTCCACCTCGTCGATGTGTCGGACGCATCCGGCCGTCCCGACCCCGTCGCAGACTTCAAGGTCATTAACAAGGAGTTAGCCAGCTTCACCAGCAGCGCCAGCGATCAACTCTCGGCCAACCATCCATTAGCCAATAAGCCCATGATCGTCGCCGCCACCAAGATCGACAGCGCCAACCCCGGCAAACTCAAGAAGCTGGCGGCGCACGTGAAGCGCCGCAAGCTGGAGTTCCATGCTATCTCCGCCGTCACCGGCCAGGGCATCGAAGAGCTGAAATGGTCACTCGCCCGCCACCTGCGAGATCGACAAGGTCCATTGCCGGAGGTAGGATAAGACGATTCACCAATGCTTCCGATGACTGCAACAGTCCGCAGCCGCCGGTATCTGCACGAAGGGGATAAGACAACATGAAGCGATTTGTTACTGCCGTTATCGTAATCTTGTGTGGCTTGAGCGCGCAGGCGCAAACGGCGAACCCAGCAACCAAGAAAGTGAACGACTGGTGGCACGCGGCCTATTCCACTCAGCCTCTCAACAGCCCGGACGCAAAGAAACTCCCCCTCATCTCCGTCAGCGGCAACCGCTTTATCGATCCCGCTGGCAAGCCGGTTCTATTCCGCGGCGTCAGCATCGCCGATCCCGACAAGATCGAGAGCCAGGGCCACTGGAACAAGGACTTCTTCGTCAAGGTCAAGGAAACCGGAGCCACGGTGGTTCGCATTCCCGTCCACCCGGCCGCATGGCGCGGGCGCGGAACCAGGAACTACCTTGCCCTGCTCGACCAAGCGGTGCAGTGGTGCACGGACCTTGGCTTGTATGTGGACATCGACTGGCACTCGATCGGCAATCTCAAACAAGGCCTGTTTCAGGACCCGATGTATGAGACAAGCCTGCCCGAGACATTCAATTTCTGGCGCATTATCGCCGCCCATTACAACGGAAATCATACCGTCGCATTCTTCGAGTTATTCAACGAGCCGACGGTCTTCTTCGGCCGGCTCGGTTCAATATCATGGGAAGATTGGCGCCAGATCAACGAAGATATGATCTCGCTCATCCGCGCCTATGACAAGGAAACCATTCCGCTGGTCGCCGGGTTCGACTGGGCTTATGACCTGACTCCCCTGCGCATCAGTCCCATCCGGGCGGATAACATCGGATATGTTACCCATCCCTATTCCGTCAAGAGATCGAAGCCGTGGCCGCCCAAGTGGGAGGAGGATTTCGGCTTTGCCGCCGATCACTATCCCATCATTGCCACCGAGCTTGGTTTCGACTTAGGCGACGGCGCCAGGGAGCAGGGCATCGAGTACGGCAACGAAATTACAAGTTACCTCGAATCGAGGGGCATCAGTTGGATCGTCTGGTGCTTCGATCCGGAGTGGGGCCCGACCATGATCTCCTCATGGGACACATTCGGCCTTACCGATGAAGGTAAGTTTTTCACCGATGTGATGCACGCCAAGGCGGCTTCTTCATCCCTGGCAACGGGCAAGTAAGCCTGCGTCGAGCGCATCTCCGGCGGTCCCTCCCAGTTCCTCCGCCGCGGCGGACGTGGGGACCCCGATCCGCGGCGGATTTCATCCTAGGCTATTCTCGTCCCCTTCCCCCGTGAGGGGCGGCGGCGATTGAACGGCAGAGGGTGAGAAGAGGCCGAGGACGTGTTCAGGGCCACGGCGGCGCGAAGAAGAATTTTTAGAGCCTTCTCGTTCACCTTGTCGCCTACGCGGAAGTCGATGGCGCGTCTCACTCTGCCCTCGAGACTGGAATTGAAGAGACCTGCGGGGTCATCAAGGAAGGCGCCCCTGGCGAATGTCATCTTGACGACACTCTTGTAGGTCTCGCCGGTGCAGATCAACCCGCCGTGGGACCACACAGGCGTCTCCCACTTCCACTCCTCGACGACTTCAGGGTCGGCTTGCCTGATCAAAGCACGGAGGCGGGAAAGCATCTCTCCGCGCCAGCCGCTCAGCTCCTGGATTCTCGCGTCAATCAAGCGAGATGCGGGCAGTCGAGATGCAGATTCGACTCTTTGGGAACCACTCCTTTTCATGATGAGCGCTGGCTTTCCCCCTGGGCTTCTCTTTTGGGCCTTCCTGGCTGCTTACTCTGCCATATTTTTATAAACAGAACAAATCCATAAAGGGTTTGCTCTCCTTGCGCTTGCCGTGGCTTTCAATCGCCGGGCGCCCAGCCTTGACTGCCCCAAAAGACGGAGGGCTCCGCATCCTTCAGCGCACTTAGCGGAAGAGTGGACACCCATAGATTCTTGCCGGGTCGAGTTTTCTAAAGCGAGGGTGGGGGGCACCCCGCCGTCCTAGCCGTATTACTGCTGCTGACCGGCCGCCTTTTCCGCCGGTTTGGGCTTCGCCGCCTGCAACTTCGCCAGCGACTTCTCGAGGCGATGGTGGAATTGGCGCCAATTGATATTGTCTGGGCCGATCTCGGAAATGGCTGCCTTCGCCAGGCAACCGTCCTTCGTGGCCGTCAGCGCCACCTTTTGGGTGTATTGGGTCAAGTCGCCAACGACAACGAACGTTGACCTTTGCGCGAGATCGTCCATCGAAATGACTGTGTAATTGCTTGGGTTTTCCAGCGTGTCCTTCACAGCTGCCCAAAGATCGTTGCAGGAAACCGGATAGACGTCCGTTGGTTTAGCCAGTGCTGGAGCAGCAACAATCAGCACTAAAAATGACGTGACAAGAAACTTGAACATTATTGTTCTCCCGGATTGCGACCGCGTACCGGAATCGAGCCCGGACCTTAAGGCGCCCGCAACCGGGTGCGATTATACACCCGCATCCGGCCGAAGCTGTGTGATGTTCAGATCCCAAAGGTGGCGCATGGCTGGCGGCACAGCCTTGACTTCCCAAAACCGAGGTACCCCGTCCTTCAGCGCACCTGAGAATTTGCGATGGGACGAGTTCCCAGGAGCAAGGGTGGGGCTACCTTCCGGTGCCGCCGACGGTCATCTTGTCCAGCTTGATGGTGGGCATGCCGACGCCGACGGGGACGGACTGGCCGTCTTTCCCGCAGGTGCCGATGCCTTCGTCGAGCTTGAGGTCGTTGCCCACCATGGAGACGTATTTGAGCGCCTCGGGTCCGTTGCCGATGAGCGTGGCGTCGCGCACCGGGGCGGTGATCTTGCCGTCTTCGATGAGGTAGGCTTCGGAGGCGGAGAAGACGAATTTGCCGTTGGTAATGTCCACCTGGCCGCCGCCGAAGTTGACCGCGTAGAGTCCGCGCCTGACACTGCGCAGAATGTCCTCGGGGGCGTCCTCGCCGGCCAGCATATAGGTGTTGGTCATGCGGGGCATGGGAATGTGCTGATAACTCTCGCGGCGGCCGGAGCCGGTGCTGGCGGCATTCATCAGCCGGGCAGAGAGCTTGTCGGTAAGGTAGCCGCGCAGGATGCCGTTTTCGATGAGGATGGTCTCCTGCGTCGCCGAGCCTTCGTCGTCGACATTCAAGGAGCCGCGGCGGCCGGCGATGGTTCCGTTGTCCACCACGGTGACTTTGGGGTTGGCTACCTGCTGGCCGATGAGCCCGGTAAAGGCGGAGGTCTTTTTGCGGTTGAAGTCGGCCTCCAGGCCGTGGCCCACCGCCTCGTGGAGCAGGATGCCGGGCCAGCCGGGACCGAGGACGACCTCCATCTCGCCGGCCGGAGCGGGGACGGCGCCGAGCTGGAGAATGGCTCCACGGGCGGCCTCGCGAGCCAGGCCCTCCGGGCTTTTGGAGCCTGTGAATTGTTCCAGACCCGCTCTGCCGCCGCCGCCCGCCGCGCCTTTGGTGGTGGTTTCGCCGTCTTTGGCGATGACCAGGACGTTAAGCCGGCAGAGGGGCTGGGTGTCGCTGGCAAAAGCGCCGTCGGAGGCGGCGATGAGGATGCGGCGCAGCTCCTCGGAGTAACCGGCGCGGACCTGGACAATGCGGGGATCGAAGGCGCGGGCGGCGCGATCGGCGTGCAGAATCAGCTCGAGACGCGCGGCAAGGTCAAGATTGAAGCCGCCCAGGGGAACTGGATAGAGGTCGGCGACAGGCGCTTCGGTGAATCCCTGCACGGTTTGTTTGGCCGGGGCGGAGGCGATGAGCGCGGCGGTGCGGGCGGCGTGGAGCAGGCGGCCGGGGCTGAGATTGTCAGTGTAGGCGTAGCCGGTGCGCTCGCCGGAAAGGACGCGGATGCCGCAGCCGGCGCCGGTTCCCTGGCTGGCGGATTTGACGATCTGCTCGTCGACGCCCAGCGAGGTGGCCGTGACCGATTCGAAGTAGAGGTCGGCGTAGTCGCCTCCGGCCGAGAGGGCCTCGCCCAGGCAGCGCTCCAGGAGGCGCTCGGTGATGTCAAATTTCTGAAAAAAATAACGTTTGTGGCTCGGGCGCGGGGAAGCAGCCGGATTTGTCATTGTAGCTTCAGTTTACGCTGGTCTTCCACCCCAGCGAGAGCTGCCACACAACCATTTCCTATGTCGATGCGGCGTCATCGACCCTCTACCCTCCTGTGCCGGATTCGTGCTACATTCATGCCATGAAAAAGATTCTTGCCGCAGCCTTGTTGTTGATGGTGTTTGCCAGCCCGGCGTTCGCCGCCCAGCAGCAGCACCATCATCACCACCATCACCACCATCATCACCACCATCACGCTTAACAACGGACCCCGGCCCAAGGCAGCATTACCGCCAGGGCCGTAGCGGCGAAGCCTGGTTTGATTTACGTGCCAGCCGGCAGGTCCTGAGCAAGAAAGCAAGGTAAGGTTCGCGCCATGAACGATTTGGACGACCTTCGTTATCCGATCGGCCGCTTCAGCCCGCCGGCGAGCAGCATGGCAGGCGTTCGCGCAGCGCACATACAAACGGTGCGGCTGCTAGCGGCGTGTCTGCGCGCGGCCGTGAGCGGCCTGAGCGATGCGCAGCTCGACACGCCCTACCGGGAAGGCGGCTGGACGGTGCGCCAGGTGGTGCACCACCTGGCCGACAGCCACGCGATGGCCTACACTCGCTGCAAGCTGGCGCTCACCGAGGATTGGCCGACGGAGCAGCCCTATGACGAGGCTGCCTGGGCCAAGCTGGCCGATAGCGGCTTGCCGGTCGAGGTTTCGCTGGCACTGATCGAGGCGCTGCATACGCGCTGGGCGTCGCTGCTGGAATCGCTCTCGGAAGAGGACTTCCAGAGGGGCTATAACCATCCCGAGCTGGGCCGGGAGAATCTGGCCAAGGCGCTGGCCATGTACGAATGGCACTGCCGCCACCACACCGCGCACATCACCAACCTGCGCGCACGCAAGGGCTGGTAAGGGCCGCATGGCCGCTGCCGTCGACGCTGCAACTCCTGAACGGCTTTCCCAAAGCATCGAAGAGTACCTGGCGGACCACCCGGCGGCAGCGGTGCTGGAGGATGGCCGGGTCCTGTTCGACATGCGCACTGCCCACTACGCGGTGACGGAGCAGCATGGCCGCTGTTTGTTGCAACTCTGGAGCGAGGAGCGCAACCTGATGCGCACGGTGGTGGATGTGCAGGAGCGCGCGCAATGCCTGCGCCTGACGACCCGCCGCATGGGCGCAGCCAAACCGCAGGCACTGGAATTGGTGCCTACCAACGATCGCCGCACGCCGACCGCCCGCGAAGCGGGGCGGAGAAATTATCAGAGGGTGCTGGAGCGGGCGCTGGGGCGCGCTTTTGTCGGCTCAAAGGTGGACGGAATGCGGTCGGCGATGGACCTGGAGAACAGCTTTGGGCCGGCGTATGCGCGCGGGAAGCTGTTACGCGGAACGGCGGCCGATGCGGTGATCGGGGTGGGCGCGGCGGAGTCCGGAGCGATCGTGGACGGGATTCTGACGCTGGGGATTCTGTGGCTGGATCATTGCCGGCAAAAGGGCGACGGGCGGCGGCACTTTGGCGGGCTGAAGGTGATTGTGCCGGACGGGGCGTGGCGGACGACGGCGGAGCGGATGGCCTGGCTGAACCACGGGGCCGCCGATTTTCAGCTTTTTACCCTCGACGAACGGAGCGAAGAGCTTGCGCCGGTGGATTTTCGCGACACCGGCAACCTGGAGTCGCGGCTGGTGCACGCGTTTTCCGCCGCGGCGGCCATCGAACGCTGCCAGGCCGGGATCGACCGGCTGCTGGGGCTGGTTCCCCCCGCGGCCAGGGAGCGGGTGGAGGTTCGGGCGGCTTCAGCGACCGAGGCAGGGCTGCTGCTGCACGGCCTGGAATTTGCGCGGGTGCGGCATGGCGCGGCGGCCCACTCGTTTGCCCGCGAGAACGAGATTACCTTTGGCGCGGGAGCCAACGAGACCCCGCTAACCGATGAAAACGAAGGACTTTGCCGGGATCTGTGCGCACGGCTGTTTCTGAGCCGGCACGCCGACGGGGCGCAGACCGACCCGCTGTTCCGGCTGCAACCGGAGCGCTGGCTGGAGGCACGTCTGCGGGGCGGAATCGCCGAACTGTTGCCGGGGCTGCGCGGCGATCTGCTGTATACGCAGGTTCCGGCGCTCTCGGTTGGCGACCGGGGGCTGCTGGACCTGCTGACGCTCGACCGCACTGGGCGACTGGCGGTGATCGAGCTGAAGGCCGGCGAGGACCTGCACCTGCCGCTGCAAGCGCTGGACTACTGGATTCGCGTGCGGGCGCTGAACGAGGACCGGCAGAGTGGCGCGGGCGGCGGACGGCCGCTGTCGGCCTTCGAGCGGCAGGGATACTTTCCGGGCGCGGAGGTTTCGCCGCTGGCGCCGCGGCTGCTGCTGGCCGGGCCGGCTTTGCGCATTCATCCCGCCAACGAGCCGGTGCTCCGCTACCTTTCGCCGCAGGTGGAGTGGGAGCTGATCGCCCTCAGCGAGCATTGGCGGCGGGAGTTGAAGGTGGTTTTCCGGAAGCGGAGCGGGGAGGCGCGGAGTTGAGGCGCGCGTGCGGGGCTTGACCGGAAACCGAGGAAGTCGGCCTGCAGACCGACCGAAATGCCGACTTGCAAGCGGACGAAAGCCCTCAATCCCTACCAAAAACGACAAAAGTGGGCTTGCAGGCGGACGGAAAGAAGAAGAAAGGCGCCTTGCAGGACAGCGGAATGTGCAAAAAGTCGGCGAAAACAGCGCGTTTTTGCGTGTTTTTGGGCTCTTTTGGGGAAGGAATTCGACTCATTTTGAGGCCGATTCTCGACCTATAGTAGTATATATATTACTATCAAACGACGCGAAGGGCGGAAGAGGATAGGAAGCATGGGGTTGACGCGGGAGTTCCGGGAGAGGGTGCAGGCGCGGTACCGGAGCGACGAGAGGTTTCGCCGCGTTGTGTTGGGCGGCGCCGTCGAATCCCTGCTGGCAGGCGAGGGAGCTCGTGAGGGGCTTTCCGATTCAGTCCGTCCAGCCAGCAGCGGGTCAGAGCTGGCGTATTCGGGGCAGGGGTATTGGAGAGCCGCAGTGGGCCGCGAGATTCTGCGCGACTTCATCAATGCGACTCTAGGCTTCCCCGCGCTGGCTCAGAAGACCGGCATTCACGTGAAGACGCTGCATCAGATGTTCGGGCCCAAAGGGAATCCGACGGCGGCGAATCTGTTCAACATCATCGCCTGCTTGCAGGAGCAGGAAGGGGTGCGGTTGCAGGTTGTGGCGTAGGGGGCCTTCACTCCCACCCTTCGCAGAGAACGCGAAGGATGGGGCACACGGCAATCAGCGTTGATACTTGGTGTCTAATATCCTCATCTAGAAGTGCGCAGCTCTTACCTAGCACTGCGTAAAGAGTTGCTGGAGTCAAGATTGCTGCTTCGATGCGACATCTCGATCGCCGACTCATACACCAGCCAGAGCCAACGCTCAAGGATCATCTCGGAGAGCTGGTTTCGATCTTTCGGCTATTGCCTTTCCTGCGATAGCAACGAACTGCGCCCCACCACCCCAAATACCAGGGCAAGTGACTTTGTTTGCCCTGAATGCGATCAGTCCTACGAACTCAAGTCTTTTGCGCTAAAGCCGAAGCGGAGTTTAGTCGATGGGGCCTACAGCGCGATGATGTCTCGAATAAAAAGCGGGGATGCGCCCACTCTCATGCTCCTTGAACGAAGCCAGGCTTGGGACGTTCGGAGCCTGACAGCCTTGCATGGTTCTTTCCTTACCCCAGGCGTCCTCGTACAGCGGAAGGCGCTTTCTCCCGGAGCTCGCCGGGCGGGTTGGGTAGGCTGCAACATAAGGCTTGATCTAATTGCGGCTGACGCACAGATTCCCGTTGTGAAGGATGGCCGGCCGAGCGAGCCCAATGTTGTCCGAGCGGCCTTTCGGCAGTTCAACCGGCTAGGTGACCTCGGCCTCAATGCCCGGGGATGGGCGACGCTAACTCTGCGGATGATTCGCAGTCTTGGTGCGGACGCATTTTCGCTCGACGACCTCTACCGTCGGGAGCGGCTTTTTTCAACGGTGTATCCAATGAATCGGAACGTTAGGGCTAAGATTCGGCAGCAGCTTCAGGTTCTTCGCGACTTGGGATACGTTGAATTCTGCGGCAGAGGAACTTATCGGCTGCTTATCAAGGTTGCCTCGTCCTGAGGCTGGTTCCCTGGTTTGCAGCGGGTGTGAGAGCCGCGTTTGGGAAGGGAGCTTTATGGCAAGCGAAATGGTCTGTCCGAATCGCGGAGGTGAAGGTTCGATCGACTGGAAGTACGACGCTTGGGCACGTTTCGAGATTACCGGAGTTGATGATCGCGGCGACCTCATGAAGAGCACCGAGTTCGACACACAGGTGTTCGATCACAACGAGATCGAATGTTCGACTTGCGGAAGACTGTTCAATGAGCAGGAGGTAGTGGAACTGTTGCGTCGGGCTGACCTCCGGGCCGAAGAGTAATTAGTTCGGTCGGACTTGGCGCATGCCGGGTGCCCCACCTTCGCCGCGTTTTTGTTTTTGCGGCTAGGGTGGGTTCGTTGATGGCAAGTAATCCATTTTCCCCGGTAGCTTCAGCCCTTCCCGCCTCCCAGCCGTCCAAAACGACTCAATCTCGACTGGGCCTATTTCTCCGGTCAGGTAATGCCGAAAACTGGACCACTCCCATTCTTCGGGATGAGCAACCAAACCTCGCGTGACAGGGTTGCGGTGCATATACCTGAGTTTTTCAACTCGCTTTTCCTCCGAATGAACATTGAAATCGTAATAGCGTGCCAGCCAAAAAGGCCGCTGGGCGGATTGCTTGGAAACAGAAACTTTCAGGGCCTGAATGGTGCGGTCCAACCCTCCCCTGATTGACTCCGAAACCATCAAATGCACGTGCTCCGGCATGATCACGTAGCCAAAAACATGGAAGAGATATCGCCTGCGTATCTGTTCCAGCGTGTGCTCGAAGAGATCGCGGGCCGCCGGCGTGGAGAGATACGGCAACCTGTCGTGACAACTGAAGGTCAGGAAGTGAATATCCCCAGTCTGTTGGAAACGTGCAAGCCTCGATGGCATGACAGTGGAAGTCTAATCCCACCCTAGCCGCAACAACAAGTACGCGGCGAGAGTGGGGCACCCAGAATCAAACAATTCGCGTAGAACCGAGATGAACCGGGGCCGCACATATTGCGCCTCCAAGTACGATGATCCTCCTCGATCCAGACCTGGACCCCGACCCCGTGCTGGCATTGACCAAAACGAAGCAAACGGTTGCGTCCGGGCCATCAGCCCCGAAGAAGAATCTCGGCCTCCCCTCTGCCCTCACCATGTCGCGCTACAGCGAAATCACGGCTTGTCAGATGGGCTGATGCGCTCAACGGCCATGGCGGTCGCTTCACCGCCGCCGATGCAGATGGCGGCGATGCCGCGGCGCAATCCGTATTTTGCGAGCGCCGCAAGCAGCGTGGCCAGCATGCGCGCGCCGGATGCGCCGATGGGATGGCCGAGAGCGCAGGCGCCGCCGTGGACGTTGACCTTTTCATGGGGCAGGCCCAGATCGCGCATGGCCGCCATGGCGACTACGGCGAAGGCCTCGCTGACCTCGAACAAATCGACGGTGTCGAGCGTCCAGCCGGTCCTTTCCATGAGCCGGCGGATAGCGCCGATGGGCGCCGTGGTAAAAAGCGCAGGCGCGTTTGCGTAGGTGGCGTGACCTACGATTGTAGCCAGCGGCGCGAGGCCGCGGCGGTCCGCTTCAGAGCGCCGCATGAGCACCAGCGAGGCGGCGCCATCGGAGATGGCGCTGGAACTTGCCGCCGTCACCGTTCCGCCCTCGCGAAAGGCAGGCTTGAGAAAGGGAATCTTTTCCGGTTTTGCTTTCAGCGGCAGCTCATCGTGGCTCACCAGACGCTGGGTCTTGGCGGCATTCACCGTGACGGGAACGATCTCCGCGTCAAAGCTGCCGTCGGCAGTGGCTTTTTGCGCCCGCGCAAGCGATGCCGCGGCATACTCGTCCTGCGCCTGGCGCGTAAAGGCGTAGCTATCAGCGCACTCCTCAGCGAACGCGCCCATCGAACGGCCCTTATCGTAGGCGTCTTCAAGGCCGTCGAGAAACATGTGGTCGAGAATGCGGCCGTGGCCCATGCGATAGCCGCTGCGCGCGCGATCGAGGAGATAGGGGGCGTTGGTCATGCTCTCCATGCCGCCCGCGACCATGATCCTGGCGCTGCCGGCAAGCAGCAGATCGTGCGCCAGCATGGCGGCCTTCATGCCCGAGCCGCAGACTTTGTTGATGGTGACCGCGCCGGTGGAAGCCGGCAGTCCGGCGGCAAGCGCGGCCTGACGCGCGGGGGCCTGGCCCAGGCCGGCGGAAAGCACGCAGCCGAAGAACACTTCGTCAACGGAATCGATGGGTATGCCGGCGCGCTCGACACTGGCGCGGATGGCGATGGCGCCGAGTTGAGGAGCGGAGAGCTCCTTGAGATCGCCCTGGAACGCGCCGATCGGCGTGCGCACGGCGCTAACAATCACGACGGGATCGGGTGCTGCCATTCCTTGCTCCTATAGCATTATCGGAGATGCTGTAATCCAGAATATCCGTTTTGCCTTTCGGCTGCGAACCAATTCGCCCCCATTTGCCTCCGCTCGCGAACAGGCGCCGCGTATGTTCTTGTTTCGCAAGGGTTCACTCCCCTCCCCTTGACAAGGCCGACGCCGTTATAATGCTTATTGCACTCAGCGTGTCAGTGCCGATTGAATCCATAGCGGCGGGCGTGCGCCAAAGGCACACACCCGGAATCCAGACAGAGCCAAACAGCGGACGGTAGTGTCGCAAGGAGCAGATCATGAAGGGAAAAGTTGCGATCGTAACGGGTGGTGCAAGCGGGATCGGGTTGGCGATTGTGGAATCGCTGGCCCAAGCGGGCGTGAACTGCGTGATTGCCGACATGGACGTTCCCGGCGGGGAACGAACGGAGGCGAAACTTAAAGAGGCCGGGTTTGCCAGCCTATTTGTTAAAACAAACGTTTCCTCGTCCGAGGACGTGCGCCACCTCGTCGATGCCGCAGTGGAGAAATTTGGACGCCTCGACATCATGGTCAACAATGCGGGCCTGCAATTCGTGGCGCCGGTGGTGGATTTCCCCGAAGAGCGCTGGAACCTGCTGATAGGCGTCATGCTTACCGGAGCGTTTCTTTGCTGCAAGTATTCCCTGCCCCACATGATCAAGCAGAAGTGGGGCCGGATTATCAACATCAGCTCGCTGCACGGCCGAGTGGCGTCGCCCTTCAAGGTGGCATATATTTCGGCCAAGCACGGGGTGATGGGGTTGACGAAGGTAGTGGCGTTGGAGCAGGCCGAGAACGGCATTACCTGCAATGCCATCTGTCCCGCCTACGTGCGCACTCCGCTGGTGGAGAAGCAAATTGCGGATCAGGCCAAAGCTAACGGCATCTCGGAGGAGGACGTGGTTCAGAAGATCATGCTTCAACCGGCCGCCATCAAGCGCCTGCTGGAACCCAGCGAAGTGGCGTCGCTGGCGCGGTACCTGTGCACGGACGAAGCCGCAGGGATCACCGGCGCGGCGCTGGACATCGATTTGGGCTGGACGGCGCGCTAGGACAAGATGCTCGAAGGCGCACCGCCAGGCGCGCCTTTATCACTCGCAGGGAGAATAGCTATGCCTACCAATCCTCTGACCACATCTCTTGATACCCACCCTATAGCCACGCTGGCCGCCGCGCGCTCTCCGGAGCGGCACAAACTGGTCTCCGCCGCCGATGCCGTGCGCTTGATTCGCGATGGCGATACAGTGGCGACCGGAGGCTTCGTGGGCGTCGCCTTTCCCGAAGCGATAGCCGTGGCCATCGAGCAACAGTTCCTGTCGTCCGAAGAGGAACTCGGCGCGGGTAACGGACGGCCTCGCGATCTCACGCTCGTCTATGCAGCCGGACAGGGCGACGGAAAGGAACGGGGGCTGAATCACCTCGGTCATCTGGGTCTGGTGAAGCGCGTGATTGGCGGACACTGGGGCCTGGTGCCCAAGCTGGGCGCGCTGGCGGTCGCCGGCCAGATCGAGGCTTATAACTTCCCCCAGGGAGTGATCTCGCATATGTTTCGCGATATCGCCGCCCATCGTCCCAGGCACATCAGCAAAGTCGGCCTGGGAACCTACGTCGATCCGCGCTACGGAGGAGGCAAAATCAACGACCGCACCACCAAGGATCTCATCGAGTTGGTGACCATCGACGGCCAGGAGTACCTGTCCTACAAAACGTTTCCGGTCAACGTGGGCATTATCCGCGGCACCACGGCCGACCCCGAGGGCAATATCACCATGGAGCGCGAGGCGCTGACGATCGAAATGCTCTCCATCGCCATGGCCGCGCACAACTCAGGCGGGATCGTCATCGCCCAGGTGGAGAGGGTGGCCGAGAGCGGCACGCTCAATCCGCGCCAGGTGAAGATACCGGGAATTCTCGTCGATTGCGTAGTGATTGCGGAAAAGCCGGATTACCATTGGCAGACCTTCGCTACCGTGTACAACCCTGGTTTCAGCGGGGAGATCCGGACGCGGATGGCAGCCATCACCCCGATGGAATTATCGGCGCGCAAGGTGATTGCGCGCCGGTCGGCGATGGAGTTGAAGACCAACAGCGTGGTCAACCTGGGAATCGGCATGCCCGAAGGCGTGGCCAATGTGGCCAACGAGGAGAAGATCACCGATCTCATTACCCTGACCGCCGAGCCGGGAGTGGTGGGCGGAGTACCGGCCGGAGGGCTGGATTTCGGCGCCGCGGTCAACGCCCACGCCATCATCGATCAGCCCTACCAGTTCGATTTTTACGATGGCGGCGGACTCGACCTGGCCTTCCTCGGCCTGGCCGAGGCGGACCGCGAGGGCAGCCTCAACGTGAGCAAATTCGGCCCCAGGTTGGCGGGCGCCGGAGGGTTCATCAATATCAGCCAAAACGCCAAGAGCCTGGTCTTCTGCGGCACCTTCACGGCGGGCAGTCTCCAGCTCGGATTCGCGGACGGCAAATTACAAATCCTCAAGGAGGGCCGCACGCGAAAGTTCGTGCACGAGGTTGAACATCGAACCTTCAGCGGCAAATATGCCTGCATGCGCGGCCAGCCGGTGCTTTATGTGACCGAACGCTGCGTCTTCCGCCTCACGCCGGAAGGCCTGGAACTGATCGAGGTGGCCCCGGGAATCGATATCGAAAAGGAGATCCTGGCGCACATGGATTTCAAGCCCATCGTGAAGCAGCCCAAGCTCATGGACGCGCGCTTGTTCCTGCCCAAGCCCATGGGTTTGCGCAGCGATCTATTGGATCTGCCCCTGGAGAGCCGGCTCAGCTACGAGCCGAAACAGAATCTGTTCTTCGTCAACTTCGAAGGCTACGCGGTGCGCAGCGTGGAACAGATCAGCCACATCGACAAGGCGGTGCGCGAGCATCTGAAACAGGCGGCCGGCAAGGTATACACCATCGTCAATTACGACAACTTCTCGATTTCTCCCGAGCTGTTGGGGCCGTATACCGACATGGTGAAGACACTGATGGATGATTGCTACTCGGGCGTTACCCGCTACACGACCAGCGGCTTCGCGCGCATGAAACTCGGGGACGCCCTGGCCGAGCGCGATGTCGCTCCTCACATTTACGAGAGCGCCGAGGAGGCCAGCGAGCACCTGCTGGAGCTCGAGGGGCAGCAGCGGGCAAAATAGAGCATTTTCCCTATTGGTGTAGAGTGCGACGTGGACCGGGAGGTCCACACGACAGCCGGCCAGGAGGCCGGCGCTACCCATACTTGCAGCGACCGGCAACCTTGAGCAAAACAGGAGATTCACTCTATACGAACGGGCAATATGCTCTAGCCCGGGCTTATCCGGGCAGAGGGCAGACCGGGTTCCTGGCGGGAAGTGGAGCCAGCGAGCGCGCCTGGCCGTAGCTCGATGGCTGGCCGGCTCCAAAATCCGCGCGAAATCCAGGCAGGCCTCAGGGCATATACAGCCCGCCGTTGACGTCCAGTGTAAATCCGGTGATGTAATCCGCATCCCGGGCCAGGAAGAGAACCGCCTTGGCGACCTCCTCGGGTTTTGCCAGCCGGCGCAGCGGTATCTTGGCGCAAATCTTTTCGAGAACTTCCGGCGGCATCGCTCCTACCATTTCCGTACCGGTATACCCCGGGGCAACCACATTGGCGGTAATGCCTTCTTTCGCCAACTCCAGCGCCAGACACTTGGTGAAGGCAATGATGCCGCCCTTGCTGGAAGCATAATTGGATTGGCCGAAGGCTCCCGTTTCGCCGACGATGGAAGCGATGTTGATGATGCGCCCGAACTTCTGCTCGATCATGGCTGGCATGGCGGCAGCAGTGCAGTAATAGGTCCCGTTCAGATTCACGGCGATGACCGCTTCCCAGTCCTCATCGGTCATCTTTTTCATGGTGCGATCGCGCGTAATCCCGGCGTTGTTGACCAGGATGTCGATCTTCTTCCATGCCTCCAGGATTTTGCCGACGACACTGCGCGCGGCCTCTTTTTTAGACACGTCGCCCTGCACCAACAGGCACTCGCCGCCCATGGCGCGAATCTCGGCCAGGACCGCCTCCGCAGCGGCCACATTGCTGACGAAGTTGACGGCCACCGCCGCCCCATTGCGGGCAAGTTCCAGCGAGATAGCCTTTCCGATGCCGCGCGATCCGCCCGTCACCAGGGCGACTCTGCCTTTGAGCGAGTCCGTCGCCGGCCCGCTGACGTTGCCCGTACTGCCAATATTGCTGCTTTCTGCCATGAAATGACTCCTTGTGTACGAATGCGTCTCGTGGAGCAAGGCCACCGGAATCCGGCGTCCCGATGCTCCGCTCGGATGGCTCAGCGCGATGGCCCCGCCATTCACGTTCACTTCCGCCGGGTCCCAGCCTTCTCCTTGGGCAAGGCATCAGGCGAAATCGATACTGACACGCTGAGTGCAATAAGCATCTAAAACGGCGTCGGCCTTGTCAAGGGGATGGGAGCGAATCCTTGCGAAAGAAGAACATACGGAGGCGCAGGCGTGGCGAGGCTGGCATCAATGGCCCCCAAGGGGCAAGAGGCCATCTCCGAGCCCGGCCGGCGGCCGAAGGCCGTTCTTTCACGCTTTGCCGATCACCTGCGCCAGCGTAGCGCCAATTTCGGCAGGCGAAACGGCCACGTGAATTCCGGCTTCCTTCATGGCCTTCATCTTGTCGGCGGCGGTGCCCTGCCCGCCACTGATGATGGCGCCGGCGTGGCCCATGCGGCGGCCTGGGGGCGCGGTCTGTCCGGCGATGAAGCCGACGACCGGCTTCTTCACATGCTCTTTGACGAACTCCGCAGCAGCCTCTTCGGCGGAGCCGCCGATTTCGCCGATCAGGACGATGGCTTCGGTCTCCGGGTCGTCGTTGAAGAGGCGCAGCGCGTCGATGTGCGTGGTGCCGACGATGGGGTCGCCGCCAATGCCGATTGCCGTCGACTGGCCGATGCCGCGCTGCGTGAGCTGGTGCACGGCTTCATAAGTGAGCGTGCCCGAGCGCGAGACGATGCCGACCGAGCCTTCCTTATGAATGCGGCCGGGCATGATGCCGATCTTGGCCTTGCCGGGCGAGATGACGCCGGGGCAGTTGGGGCCGATGAGGCGAGAGCGGGAGTCCTTGAGCTTGGCCCACACCTTGACCATATCGAGGGTGGGAATGCCCTCGGTGATGCACACGATGAGAGGAAGGCCCGCATCCTCGGCCTCGAGGATGGCGTCGGCGGCAAACGGTGGCGGCACAAAGATCACTGTGGCGTTGGCGCCGGTCTTCTTTACGGCCTCTTGAACCGTATTAAATACTGGCCAACCCTCGTGAGTGGTGCCACCTTTGCCTGGAGTCACACCGCCGACAACTTTCGTGCCGTATTCGGCACAACTCATCGCGTGGAAGGTTCCTTCCTTGCCGGTGATTCCTTGCACGATGAGGCGGGTATTCTTATCAACCAAAACAGCCATTAGCTTCTAGCTCCTAGCTTTGAGTGTGAGTGTGAGTGTGAGTGTGGGGAGGCATCCATGGGCTCTTCATGTTTAGCACACAGCGCTTGAATGACTCCGAAGAGCATCCTCCCTATCTCATCGCATGTAGACTCGGCTTCGCGAAGCTGCTCAATATCTCCGAATCCCAATTCCCTGGCTATGGTCAACTGCGTCTGCAATTCAAAACTTGACCCTCTGGCCACGCCAAGATACTGTTTGTATTCCCGAGTGTTCAGCCGTCCAGCGCCCTCGGCAATATTGCTCGGTATCGATACTGCCGCCCGGCGCATCTGGTTCGAGAGCCCGTAGGTTTCTTCGCGAGGAAACTGCTTCGATAGCCGGTAAATAAGAACTGATAACTGGATCCCCTTTTGCCAAACCAATAGCTCACGAAATGACTTTGCCATCTCACTGCCTTTCACACTCACACTCGCACTGCAGCTGCCTTCACGACCAGCTCCGCCGCATCTTTCATAGTTTCTCCTACTAGAAAATTCAAGCCCGACTCGGCGAGAATCCGCCGGCCCTCTTCGACGTTGGTGCCTTCGAGGCGCAGCACGATAGGCACCTTGATCTTCAAATTGCGCGCCGCGGCCACTACGCCCGTGGCCAGCCGGTCCACGCGCAGGATGCCGCCGAAGATGTTGATGAAGATGGCCTTGACGTGCGCATCGCTGAGCAGGATCTCGAAGCCGTGCTCAATTTGTTCCTGAGTGGCTCCGCCGCCTACGTCGAGGAAATTGGCGGGGCTGCCGCCGGCGTACTGAATGATGTCCATGGTGGCCATGGCCAGGCCGGCGCCGTTGACCATGCAGGCGATGGAGCCCGAGAGCTTGATGTAGTTGAGCGCGTACTTGCTGGCCTCCACTTCAAGCGGGTCCTCTTCGGCGGTGTCGCGCAGCGCCTTGATGTCAGGATGGCGGAAGAGGGCGTTGTCATCGAAGTTGATCTTGGCGTCGAGGGCGAAGAGCTTGCCATCTTTGGTGGTGATGAAGGGATTGATCTCCACCAGCGAGGCGTCGGTTTCGATGAAGACTTTGTAGAGGCTTTGGAAGAAGCCGACAGCAGCGTTGATCTGCGCTGGTTTGAGCCCCAGCGCGAAGGCCAGCTTGCGCGCCTGCCAGGCGCCGAAGCCGACGGCCGGGTCGATGCTCTCCTTGAAGATGGCCTCGGGCGTCTTGGCGGCCACTTCCTCGATCTCCATGCCGCCGGCCTGCGAAGCCATGAAGACCAGCTTGCCGGCGGCGCGGTCGAGAACGATGCCGAGATAGAGCTCGCGGTCGATGGCCGCGGTCTCCTCGATAAGCAGCCGCTGTACCTTCTGGCCTTGCGGGCCGGTCTGGTGGGTGACGAGCTGCATGCCGAGAATATTCTTGGCGTAGAGCTCGGCGTCCTCGCGGGTGAGGGCAACTTTTACGCCGCCGCCCTTGCCGCGGCCTCCGGCGTGAATCTGCGCCTTGACCACGACGCCGCTTGCGCCCTCGGCAAAGAGTTTGCGCGCCACCGTCGAGGCTTCTTCAAACGTGTTGGCAACTTCGCCCTTGGGCACAGGCACGCCGTACCTGGCCAGGATTTCCTTCGCTTGATACTCGTGAATCTTCATGTCGGTTGGGACCGTCCGCGTCCGCTGCTGTTGAGAATTCGGAACCGGACCCGTCTGATTCCGAGCCCGCGCGACCGTGCCAGCGGTAAACAAAATACTATCGCGCCCGCCAAAGGAGGGGCAAACGGAAGGCGCGGAACAATCTCAATTTGCGGTAGAGTGCGGCGTTGCCTTGGCTCACCGCTATCATGGAAGCATATGGCGTCATTGAAGGAGCTTTTGAAGCCGCTGGCCGAGGATGGCGCGGCGTTGACCCGCGAGCAAGCCGCTGGCGTGCTGGAAGAGATACTGACCGGCTCAGTGCCCGAAGTTGAGACGGCGGCGCTGCTCACGGTGTTGGCCACGCGCGGCGAACAGGCGCCGGAGCTGGCTGGATTTGTCGATGTCATGCGCCGGCGCGTCACACCGCTGCCCTTTACGGATGCGGAGCGGGACGATCTGGTCGACGCGGTTGGCACCGGCGGCGGCGGTCCGCTCACCTTCAACATCTCTTGCGGCGCGGCGCTGGTGGCGGCCGCTGCGGGAGCCAAAGTGGCCAAGCACGGGAACCGCGCGGTGACCTCGCTGTGCGGCGCGGCCGACGTGCTGGAGGCGCTGGGCGTGCCCATCGCGCTCGGTCCTGAACTGGCTGTCGAATGTCTCCGCACCACCGGCTTTGTCTTCCTCTTTGCGCCGCTCTATCACCCGGCCATGAAGGCTCTGGGGCCGCTCAGGCGGGCGCTGGGCTTCCGGACTGTTTTTAACTTGGTTGGCCCGCTGACCAACCCGGCCGGGGCGCGCAATCAGGTGATCGGCGTGCTGGCTCCAAGCAAGGTGCTGCTGGTGGGGCGGACGCTGGCGGCTCTGGGCGCCAAAAGGGCTTTCGTGGTGCATGGGACGGATGGAATCGACGAACTGACGACGACCGGCGAGTCGATTGTGGCGCGCATCGAGGAGCAGGAAGGGGGCGGCGCGCCGACGCTGAAGGCCGCCCGCGTGACGCCGGAGATGGCCGGGCTGCCGCGCACGACCCTGGATCAATTCACCGGCGGCGATGTGAAGACCAACACGGCTCTGCTCTATGACGTGCTGACCGGCGTTCACGGCGCGCGGCGCGACATTGTGCTGCTGAACGCCGCGGCGGCGCTGGTGGCCGCGGGGCTGGCCGGGGATCTGAAGGAGGGCGTCGGGCTGGGCGCAGAGGCAATCGACTCTGGGCAGGCGGCGGCGATTCTCGAGAAGCTGCGGCGGTTTGGGGCCAAGTACGCGGTGGCGCAATAGAGACTTACAGCAGCCCGCCACGGCCGGCGAGGCGGCGGGAGAGGAGCCAGGAGAGCAGCGACGCCCCGAGCGCGAGAGCTACCCAGCCCACTTCTTCGAGTGGGCGCTCGACGGCGGCGGAGAGATGCGGCGGGGCTAGCGCGATTGAGCCTACGGCGGGCAGGCCGTAACGGAGGAACTCGAATGCGCCCCAGCCGAAGACCCCGGCGGCCAGCACCATGCCGGGGACGGCCCGCTTCCAAGGGAATGGGATGGGCGGAGGCGCGGTTGCCTCTTCGTGGACGCGTTCCATAACCGAGGCCAGGAAGCCCGAAGAGGGGATCAACGGCTCTTCCGACGCCAGAATGTGATCGATCCTGCTCAATTCCATCTCTTCACTATCGTTGTTGATCCGGTTCATCTTCAAGCCTCCTTTCCAGATTTAAGAGCGGGCAATTCCATTCCTGCGTACTCGGCTTCCAGATGCGGGAAGCGTTGCCGCAGCAGAGTTCGCGCGCGGGAGAGGCGTGCTTTGAGGGTTCCCTCGGGCAGGCGCATGGTGCGCGCCGCCGCGGCCACATCCGTCTCATGAAAATAGAAGAGAATTACGGGTTCGCGATAGCGCAGGGGCAGAGCCAAAACGGCGCGGCGCACCGCTCCGCGGCTTAACTCTTTGGACAGAGTGTTGTGCTGAGTGGCCGGTCGGGAGGGTTCGGGCGCGGCTTCCAGAGGAAGGGTTTCCGTAGGAAACCGCTTCAACTCGGAGCGAAAGACGTTGCTGGCCAGCGCGAAGAGCCAGGTAGAGAAGCTGGACTCGCGCCGCCAGTGGGCGAGGCCCCGCCAGGCGCGGAGGAATGCCTCCTGAGCCATCTCCTCGGCGCGGCCGCGGTCGCGGCAGTAACGCCAGGCCATATTGATGAGCGGCCCCTGCCAGCGGCGGACGATGCCCTCGAAGGCGGCGAGGTCGCCAGCCAGGACGCGGTCGACGTCGGCCAGGTCGAGGCCGGCCGGGGCTTCGGTCGCGCTCATTGGGGTTGCGGTCAATGCAGCACTCTCCGTGCAGTGAGACAGTAAGGCCGTCCCGGCGGTTGCATTTTTTAGGAACGGAAAAGCTGCCAAGAAAATGCAACCGGGCAGCGTGGTCTACGGTCCCACCTGACGCATGGGAAAAACACCCTGCAAGGAGGATTCTATGACGCATCTGGCAACTTTGTTCTTCGGTAATCCCGATCTAACCAACATGGGAATGTGGATTTTTCTTTCCATCGGCGCGGTGGCGCTGTTTGTGGTGTTTATTCCAACCGTGACCTGGCTCGACAACCGGCGCAAGGAGCGCGAGGCCTTTTACAAGGCGGAGACTATCCGCCGCGTGGCCGAGGCTTCGGGCGAATGCGCCAAGGCGACCATCGATCTGTTGCGCGAAGAGAGCCGGCTGGAGCGGCTCAAAAAGCGCGAAGGAATGAAGATCAGCGGCTTAATCAACGTCGGTTTGGGCATTGGCATATTTATCTTTTTGTGGTTTTTCATGGGCCCTAAGATGGCCTATTGCGGCCTGATTCCCGGCCTCATCGGCGTGGCCATGCTGGTTTACGTCTTATTCTTGGCAGCGCCGGTGGAGTAGCAGCGGAACGATTGAATCGCGGGAGAGGTCAGAACTTGACATCTCGATTGGGGCGCGGCGCGGGCAATTGACAGGGGCTTGCGCAGCGCCACTGGGAAGAATGCCGATGGCAGCGCCGGCAGACGCGCCCATTCCCTAGAGTTCCCTGGATTGGTACCAGCGTCTTCTGCGCCCAATGCGCAGGCCGGAGTCGATGAGCACGGCCAGCAAGCCGAAGATCATGCACAGGTCGGTGCGGGCCTCGTGGAAAAAGCTGAGCCAGCCATAATGGGGGAGCTTGACGAGCGGAAAAGGACCCAGGGGATGGCCCAGCAGGATGGGCGCCTTGGTGGTGACGAGCGCGGTGACAATGACCAGCAATAACAGTAAAGCGGCATCCCCGGCATAGAAATTGAGGAGGATTGCGGCGCCGCCGGCGATCTCGATGCCGCCCACCAGCGGGGCCAGCAGATGAGGGAAGGGCAGGCCGATCCCGGCAAAGCGTCCCACGCCCAGCTCATCGGGGTGGATGAACTTGAGGATGCCTTCAGTCAGGAACACCAGACCCACAATCACGCGAATCAGGATCATGGGAAGATCTCGGCGCATCATTGCCTCCCGGCGCTCAAGTTTCTCTGGAAAAGCCTATCCAGATTGCGGATAAATGCGGGCGATCGAGCCAGGTATGCAGCAAGCATACCTCAGGAGCCACGGAAAATGCGGGAATTGCGAGGAAATTAGAGGAATGGCGCGCGCCAAGGGTTCGCATCCCAAACTGGAAAACCTTCTTGCAGGGTGGATGTCCTGTGCGCCTTAACTGCGTCTAAGAGGGATGCTACGAGGCGCGGCGGGGATGCAGAGCGAATCTAACCCGTCTACATCCCGTCGCGACCCGTCTGCTTCCGGTAGACTGGGGTATGTGTCCCCAATAGCCGGGGTGGTAATGGCCGGGGTCCCAGCCGGCCGCGGCGGGGTCTTCGCCGCTGGGGTGGTAAAATCAGTCTTTCCTCGAGGCAGAGTCAGATTTTCAGCAGTGAGGGTGTCGATATTCTACCGGTGAAGCCGAACTTGAAGGCAAACTATGGACCGCACCAGCACTTGTGCTCGGCGCAGGGCTCCAGCCCAGTGAAGACAAAGCACAGTTGCATCTGCAGCGCAATGCGGACCGCGAGCCGCCTGGCGCGCATCATGTTGTTGCTGGCGCTGGTGTTCACAGCCGGCACAGCGTTGGCCCAGCAGCCGCTGACCATCGATTCGATTCGTGTCATCGGCAACCGGCGCATTCCGAAGGAGACTGTGCTGGCGCGGCTGTTTAGCCACCCCGGCGACACCTACGATCCGATTTCCATCGAGCGCGACTTCAACTCGCTGTGGAACACGGGTTACTTCGAAGACCTGCGCATCGAGCGCGAGGATTCGGAGAAGGGCATCATCCTGAACATATTCGTACGGGAAAAGCCCACGATCCGCGAGATCAACTACAAGGGGTTGAACGCGGTCTCCGTGTCGGACGTTCTGGACCGGTTCAAGAAGGAAAAGGTTGCCCTGTCGGTGGAGAGCCAGTACGACCCGACGAAGATCATGCGGGCTGTGACCGTGCTCAAAGACATACTGTCGGAGCACGGGCACCAGTTTGCCACCATCAAGCCCGAGGTGAAGACGATCCCCCCGGCCTCGGTGCAGGTGAACTTCAACGTCAAAGAAGGGCCGACGGTGAAGGTGGGCCAAATCAAGTTCACCGGCAACCAGCACCTGAGCGGGCTGCTGCTGCGCCGCTCGATGAAGAACCTGAGGCCCATCGGCATTCCGTATTCGCTCATTTTCGAGAATCTGTTCGCGCAGGCCTTCGATGCTTCGAAGCTGGAAGAGGACACCGAGCGGGTACGCCAGGCCTACCGCGACAAGGGCTACTACAACGCGGCGGTCGAGGAGCCGAGGACGCAGATCCGCGACGAGGGCGGACTGAACTGGTTTACCTTCCGCCCAAACAAGGGCAAGCGCATCGACATTCTGATGCCTATTGAAGAGGGTGACCGCTACCGGCTGGGCACAATCACCTTTACCGGCAACAAGGCGGTAAGCAACGCGAAGGCCCTGCGCGCCACCTTTGCCGTGAAAGACGGCGACTGGTTCAACGCCACGCTGGTCGGCAAGGGCCTGGAGAACCTGAAGAAGGCTTACGGGCAGTTGGGCTACATCAACTTCGGCGCCATCCCCAAGCCGGTCTTCGACGACCAGAAGAAGACCGTCTCTCTGGAGATCGATATCGACGAGGGCAAGCCGTTTTATATCTCGCGGATCGAGTTCGAGGGCAACACGATCACCCGCGACCGCGTCATCCGGCGCGAGCTGATGGTGGACGAAGGAAATGTCTATAACTCCCAGTTATGGGAGTACAGCCTTCTGCGCCTGAACCAGTTGGAGTACTTCGAACCGCTCAAGGTGGATCAGGACTCCGAGGCCCACCAGGATGCCGAGGCGGGGACGGTGGAACTGCTGCTGAAGGTGAAGGAGAAGGGGAAGAACCAGATCGGCATCAATGGCGGCGTCAGCGGCCTCTCGGGCGCTTTCCTGGGCGTGAACTACCAGACCAACAACTTTCTCGGCCTGGGCGAAACCCTCAGCCTGCAGGGCAACATAGGCAACGTGGCGCGCACGTTCATGTTCGGTTTCTCGCAGCCCTACATACGCAACCGGCCACTGAACATTGGCTTCCAGCTCTTCAACTCCAAGCAGGATTACAACGCGGCCAAGAACTACGAGACGGCCAAAGGCACGTCGGCTAACCTGACCGCGGCGCAGCAGTCGCTAACGCAGAACTACAACCAGTCCTCGAAGGGCACTAACGTCTCGGTCAGCTATCCGCTCAAGCGGCACGCGTTCCAGCGCGTGGGCTTCACCTATTCGCTGAACAAGTCGTCGATTACGGCGTTCAGCACGGCCTCGCAGACCTTTTTCCAGACGATCAGCTTCCGGTCGGGCATTCAGGGGGCCGATGCGCTGCAAGGCATCGTCAACAGCTCGGCCTCATTCACCTATATCTACAACACCATCAACAACCCGCTTCGCCCGCGCAACGGCAAGGAATACACCGTCGCCTTCCAGGTCTCCGGCATCGGCGGCAACCTGCGGTACTTCTCGCCGATGGTGGCCTACAAGCGCTTCATGCCTATCCATTACCTAATGCTGTCTCCCAACGGGCGCAACGTGCTGGGGCTGCGCGCGCAGTTGGCCTATGTGCAAGGCTTTGGGGGCGACGTGGCCCCGCCCAACAACCGCTTCTACACCGGCGGCGAGGGTGACTTGCGCGGATTCGACATTCGCGGCGCCACGCCATACGGCTACGTTCCGAATCGCGTCACTGTTCAACTGACCAATCCGGACGGCAGCTGCGTTCCGCGCGACCCGACCAATCCGGAGGACAACCAGTGCATCCAGGTGCCGCTGCCGGTCTACGGCATCGCCTCCATCGGCGGCGATACGAACCTCACGGCCAATGCCGAGTACCGCATTCCCATCGCCGGTCCGGTGACCTTCTCGTTCTTCGACGACTTCGGCATCGATACGGTCCTCAACAAAGGTCAGTTGAAACAGAGTCCCGAAGGCTTTGCGTCGCTCACTGCGCCGCTGTATGGCTGCCCGGTGTACAACAACGGCTCCTGCCAGGGCGGCATTCCTGGTTCGCAGGTCGGCTTCCAGCCGAATATCCGGCCTATCTCAGGCACCAACTTTGTTCCACGCATGTCCACCGGCGCCGAGCTTTCGGTAATCATGCCGGTGATCAACGCGCCCATGCGCATCTACTATGCGTACAACCCGCTGCGCCTGTATGAGAGGCCTTACTGCAACAACGTCATCCTGGGGGGCAAGCAGCAGAGTTGCTCGGCGGAGTTGATTACCCGCGATCTGTTCCCGCCGGGCGGGGCGGGCGATTACACGTACCAGGAGGCGCTGGAGGGCTACGGCGCGCGGTATCTGTTCCGGGAGCCGCGCAAGACCTTCCGGTTCACGATTTCCACTACGTTCTAAAGCGACAGTACGCTCAAAAGGAGGCTTTCGGGGCCGTCCGCCACGGCGGACGGCTCTTTTGTCAGCGAGCGGCATGGACGACGGAGGATCAAGACAGAGTAACCAAGGTCTTTTGCGCGGATGTCCTGAACCGTCCGGCAGCCGAAATCCTCTTTGGCTGAGCTAAACGCACGGAATGCCGGTTTGACGCTCCGACTCTGCCCTCCTATAATCCATGCAGTTCCTGCTGATGTCTCCGCTCGCGTCTTTTGCCGTCTCTGCGCCATCCGGCGCGGAGCCTTTCAAACCGGGGTCCCCAGCGAGGTCTTGGTTGTTGGGGTGGAAGTAAACGCCACCCGGCACCCGGCTAAGAGGGCGAGTATACTGTGAAAACGCCTTGAAACGCGGACAGCCACACAGGAATTCCGAAGGAGTTTCGACTCAAATGAATCGATCGCTTGCATTAATTGTTACGCTGGCATCAGGCTTGGTCCTGAGCGCAGCCGCTCAAACATCGCCCGCACCCGCGGCGCCGGCCGTCCCCGCCAAGGTTGCGGTGATCGCCTTCCAGGCGGCAGTGGGCCAAACCAACGAATTCCAGCGCAACTTTGCCGACCTGCAGAAGAAGTACGAACCGAAGCGCGCCCAGCTCAAGACTATGACCGATGAGATTGACGGTCTGGAGAAGGCGCTGCAGGCGCAGGGCGACACACTGAGCGAGGCCGCGCGCGCCAGCCGCGCCAAGACCATCGACGACAAGAAGAAGCAGGCCCAGCGATTTGCCGAGGACGCCCAGAGCGACTACCAGCAGGAGATACAACAGGTCTTCGAGGGGGTGGCGACCAAGGTCGGTGACGTTCTGTTCAGCTACGCACAGCAGCAGGGATACACTCTGGTGGTGGACGGGACCGGGACCCAGCAGCAGGCTCCTGTGGTTCTCTACGCAAGCCCCACCACAGACATAACCAAGGCGATCATCGAAGCCTACAACCTGAAGTCGGGCGTGCCAGCTCCGCCGCCGCAGCAGCCGGCTGCCGCAGCGCCGAAGCCGGCGCCCAAGGCTCCCGTCGCGCACTAATCGAGAAGTCCAACGCAGGTAGAGGCCTCGCTTTCCGGGGTCTCTATCTCGTGGGGATCTTCAGTAGACGACAAACACCGGCGCCGATCGTGACGGGGTTCATTGCATCGCGGTTTGCCGCGGTTGATGTGAAGGAGTTTTCCATTCAAATGAAGCGTTCGCTTGCATTCGTTATCTTGCTGGCCTCGGGCATTGCACTGGGCGCAGCCGCACAAACGCCGTCCGCTCCAGCCGCGCCGGTCGCGCCGGCCAAGATTGCCGTTATCGCCTTCGAGGCGGCGGTAGGCCAAACCAACGAGGGCCAGCGCAACTTCGCCGACCTGCAGAAGAAGTATGAACCCAAGCGCCAGCAGCTCAGGACTCGCAGCGAGGAGCTTGACGGCATGACCAAGCAGTTGCAGGCGCAAGCCGACACACTGAGCGATGCCGAGCGCGCCAACCGCGCCAGAACCTTTGATGAAAAGAAGAAAGCATTTGACCGCGACGCCGAGGACGCCCAGAACGACTTCCGGGGGGAGATGCAGGAGATTTACAGTAACCTGGCCGCGAAGGTTTATGACGTTCTGACAAGCTACGCACAGCAGCAGGGATACACGCTGGTTCTGGATATAGGCCAGCAGCAGAGTCCGGTTCTGTATGCGAACCCGTCGCTGGACATCTCCAAGGCGGTTGTCGACGCGTACAACCTGAAGTCGGGCGTGCCTGCGCAACCGGCGCGGCCGGCCGCTGCGGCGCCGACGCCACCCACCGCGCGCTAGAACATTTCCCGATTTCGCGTGGAGTTCACCGAGAGCGGTAAAAAGCGGAAGTTGACGCGACCAACAGGATCGGGGTCCCCACGGACGGGTCTTTGTCCGTGGGGTGAAGGATTGGGGCCCTCGTGCTTGCGCTCGAAGCTTTTTGAAGGACAAATAAAGGCTGCGTAGCGGAGAAGGGAAAAGCCATTCCGGCAGAGTTCTTTCTTGTGGGAAAAAATGTGGAAATCTTTCGCGAAATCCGTGCAAAAATTCCAATTTTTCCTCTTGCCAACAATAGTTGGATTCTGATAGTCAAGCCAAACCCTTATATATCAATGAAAGCTTGGGAACGCCCTGTTCCGCAGCCGGACGCCCCCGGAGGCAAGTGCAGGCTCCGGCTTTCAAGACTTTCCCACAATTCCCGATGAACGTCCGGTAAACAGAATGTGTATTGGATCACAAAAAGCTGCTATTTCTGCTGGTCTTCGCCGACCCGCAATACGGCCAGGAAGGCTTCCTGGGGAATGTCCACCTTGCCGATGCGCTTCATTCTCTTTTTGCCTTCCTTTTGTTTTTCCAACAACTTACGCTTGCGGGTGATGTCGCCGCCGTAGCACTTGGCCAGCACGTTTTTGCGCAGGGGGCTGACCGTCTCGCGGGAGATGACCTTGGCGCCGATAGCCGCCTGGATGGCTACCTCGAACTGCTGGCGGGGGATCAATTCGCGCATCTTGGAGACCAGCGCCCGGCCGCGCTCGTAGGCAAAGTCGCGGTGGACGATGATGGAAAGCGCATCCACGGGCTCGCCGGAGACCAGGATGTCGAGCTTGACCATCGGCGATACCCATTCGCCGGCCAGTTGATAGTCCAGCGAAGCGTAGCCGCGGGAGATGGACTTGAGGCGATCGTAGAAGTCGAGCACGATCTCGTTCAGCGGCAACTCGTAGGTGAGCATGACGCGGGTGGGCGTCACGTACTCGAAGTTCAACTGCCGGCCGCGCTTTTCCTCGACCAGCTTGAAGATGCCGCCCACGTATTCCTCGTTGGTGAGAATCTTGGCGGTGATGACCGGCTCGCGGATGGCCTCGATGCTGCCAGGATCGGGCCAGCGCGAGGGGTTGTCCACCTCGGCCACGCTGCCATCGGTGAGCGTGATGTGGTAGCGCACGCCGGGGGCGGTGGTGATCAGGTCCAGCTCATACTCGCGCTCCAGCCGCTCCTGGATGATTTCCATGTGCAGCAGGCCGAGAAAGCCGCAGCGGAAGCCGAAGCCCAGCGCAACGGAGCTCTCCGGCTCAAAGAAGAAGGAGGAGTCGTTGAGACGCAGTTTCTCCAGGGCGTCGCGCAGGAGCGTGTGCTCATGCGAGTCCACGGTGTAGAGGCCGGCGAAGACCATCGGCTTGATGTCTTCAAAGCCCGGCAACTGGGCGGGAGCGGGGCGCGCGTCGTCGGTTACGGTGTCGCCGATCTTGGTGTCGCTTACAGTTTTGATGGTGGCCGCAAAGAAACCCACCTCGCCCGCGGAGAGTTCGCCGATCTCGACCGGCTTGGGCATCAGCACGCCCATGGACTCGACTTCAAAGGACTTCCCATTCGACATGAGGCGGATGCGCTGACCCTTGCGCATGGTTCCCTGCATCACGCGGACGAGAACAATGACGCCGCGATAGGCATCGAACCAGGAGTCGAAGATGAGAGCCTGCAGCGGCGCTTCGGGGTCGCCGGTGGGCGGCGGCAGGCGGTGGACAATGGCTTCAAGCACTTTCGCCACGCCCTGGCCGGTTTTGGCGCTCACCGGGATGGCGTCGGTGGCGTCCAGGCCCACCGCCTTCTCGATAGCCTCCTGGGTGCCCAGGATGTCGGCCGAAGGCAGGTCGATCTTGTTGATGACGGGAATGATTTCCAGGCCGTGGTTGATGGCGAGATAGGCGTTGGCAAGGGTCTGCGCCTCGACGCCCTGGCTGGCGTCGACCACCAGCAGCGCACCCTCGCAGGAGGCCAGCGAGCGGGAAACCTCGTAGCTGAAGTCAACATGGCCGGGGGTGTCGATCAGATTGAGCTGGTAGGTGTTGCCGTCGCGGGCCTTGTACATCATGCGCACGGCATGGGCTTTGATGGTGATGCCGCGCTCACGCTCCAGGTCCATGTCGTCCAGGATCTGGGCCTGCATCTCACGGCCGGTGACCGAGCCGGTGAGTTCCAGCAGACGGTCGCTCAACGTCGACTTGCCGTGGTCGATGTGGGCGATGATCGCGAAGTTGCGAAGGAAGCGGGCGTCCATGCGGGGCTTGCCGAACGGAGGATTTGCGCCGTAGCAGCGCGTCCGCCGCAGCGGACCTCCAGGGCATAGCTTATCATCGGCATAGCGCCTTCCGTGGTCTGTTTCTGATCGCGGCGCCGCATCCTTTCATGCATATTTGTTGGAATCTGTATCGTTTGGTTGGTTCGGGCATGCTGGCGCTCATCCTGGCAGGGTGCGATCCCTCGCAATCCGCAAAGAAGCCCGTGGGCGCTCAGCCCCAGGCCACCGCGCCCACGCTTGCCGCGGCGCCGCCACAAGCCGCAGCGCCGGCAGCGCCTCCGCCGCCGACGCCCGCACAGCAGCGGGTGAGCGTGCTCATCCAGCAGGTGGAAGACGCTTACAGCAGCGGGGAGCAAGACTATCGCAAGGGGAAGTTGCCCGAGGCCAAGGCGGAGTTCGATCGCGCGGTGGACCTGATGCTGTCGAGCGGCATGGACATCAAGAGCGATGAGCGGTTGCAGGAGGAGTTCGACCGCATTGTGGACGGGGTCAACGCGCTGGAGATGGAGGCGCTCAAGCAGGGCAACGGCTTTGTGCCCAAGGAAGAGCCCACGCCGGCCGAGGCGGCCAGCGACGTGACTTTCGAGGTGAACCCCAACATCGTGGCCAAGGCCACGGCCGATCTGGCCACCACCAAGTCCGATCTGCCGCTGGTGGTGAACGAGTACGTGGCAAGCTACATCAACTTCTTTGCCAATACGCAGCGGGGCCACAATACGCTGGAGCACTCGTTTGAGCGCGCCGGCCGCTACAAGGCGATGATCCAACGGGTGATGTCCGAGGAGGGCGTGCCGCAGGACCTGATCTACCTGGCGGTGGCTGAGTCGGGCTTTCAGCCGCGGGCGCTCAATCGCCGCTCCCGGGCCGGCGGCATGTGGCAGTTCATGCCTCGCGGCAACTACGGCCTGGTGCGCAACGCTTATGTGGACGAGCGCTTCGATCCGGAGAAGTCCACCCGCGCCTACGCCCGCTACATGAAGTACATCTACGACCAGTTGGGCGACTGGTATCTGTCAATGGCCGGGTATGATTGGGGATCGGGCAATGTGCAGCGCGCGGTGGTGAAGACCGGCTACGCCGATTTCTGGGAGCTGTACAAGCGCAATAATCTTCCCCGCGAGACCAGGAACTACGTGCCGGAGATTCTGGCGGCGATCATCATCGCCAACAATCCCAAGCAGTATGGCTTCGAGGACCTCACCCTCGATCCCCCGGTGCTCACCGATACGGTGACCATCAATTATTCCGCGGACCTGCGGCTGGTTTCAGACCTGGTGGGCGCGCCGGTGGATGAGTTGATGGCGCTGAATCCCAGCCTGCTGCGGCTGGTCACGCCACCCGGCGCCTCCTTCGACCTGCACCTGCCGGCCGGCACGGCCACGCTGTTCACCCAGCGCGTCGCCCAGATTCCCGAGTCCAAGCGCAACGCGTGGCGCTACCACCGCGTTGCCGCGGAGGACACGCTGGCATCGGTGGCGCGGGAGTATCGCGTGACGCTGGCGGAACTGGCCGCGGCGAATCACCTGCACCAGAGCGACAGCATCGAGGGGGTTGAGGCGCTGCTGGTGCCGTTGGCGCCCGCGGCGGCGCCAGCGCGCATGCTGATGTACACCGCGCGCAGGGGCGATACTCTGGTCACCATTGCCGACCGTTTCGGCGTCTCGCTCAATCAGTTACGGCGCTGGAACAAGATCACCGGGATCAAGGTTGAGCCGGGCCGCCGCCTGCACGTGGCCGAGCCTTCGAGTGCGCCGCGCACGGGACGCAGCCGCCGCCCCGGAGCCTCTGCCGGGATGTCTGGGGGGAATGGCGCAAAGGCGCATGAAACGGCCCCGGCAAAGGGTTCTACTCAAGAGCCCGCCTCTCGCGCGGCCACAGAGAACAACGGCGCACCGGAGACGCAAAAGGGAGGCGCGGAGAGCCCCAGGACCGTAGCCGGCGCGAAGAAAGGCGGGGCGTCGAGCGCGAAAAAACGCCGCGTAAAGAAGGCCTCTGAGAAGGGATAGTCTTCCTTGTAGAGGCAAAAAATGGCCTGGTAGCTCATTACCCACTTGTGTTTTGATAGCGTTTGTGTGCAAGCTATTGCTACAATGATTTCCGCGAGCGGAGCACGTGCCTCTGTTGCGCGAAGAGACAAACCAACACAACGGCAGCGGCAAACCGCTGGAGGCAATGGAATGGAAGAAGTGTTCAGGATGTACGCGATGAATGATGGCAACCTCAATGGGGAGCCCGCAGAGTTCGACCCCGATCTGGAAGAAGACTTCGAAGAGGATGAAGAAGTCGAAACCTCCGGCGTGCTGACCTCCTCGGATAAGAGCGAGGGAGTGGTTGCAGAGGCCGTGATCGTGGCCGTGGAAAAACCTGTATCAAAGCCGGCCAGCAAGAAGGCCGCGGTGAAGAAAGCTCCGGCCAAGAAGGCTGTAGCGAAGAAGGCGGCCGTGAAAAAGGTTGTGGCGAAGAAGGCCGCTAAGAAGGCGGCTGTAAAGAAGAAGAGCGCTGGCGTAAAGGGCAGAAAGGCTGTAGCCAAGAAGGCCGCGGCCGGCAAGCGCGCCGGCAAACCCGCCAAACGAGGTAAAAAGTCGGCCGTCAAGAAAGCTGCCAAGAAGGCCCATGCAAAGAAGGCTCCGGCGAAGAAGGCAGCGGCCAAGAAGGCCCATGCAAAGAAGGCTCCGGCGAAGAAGGCAGCGGCCAAGAAGGCCCATGCAAAGAAGGCGGCTGCGAAAAAGAAATCCAAGAAATAACGGCAACAGGCCAATCAAGGCAAGCAAAAAAGCCCGCCTCGGCGGGCCTTTTTGCGTCTATAGCGGGCTGCTTACCTCTTCAGTTCGGCGATCGCGGCCAGCACTTCCTCGGAGTGGTGCGAAGGATCCACCTTGGTCCACACCTGAGCGATCTTGCCCTGGGGATCGATGAGGAAGGTGTTGCGGTTGGCGATGGTCATGGGGCCAAAGTGGCCCAGCGAGCCGTAGGCATCGACCACTTTGTGTTCCGGATCGGCCAGGAGGCGGAAAGTGAGCCCTTCCTTGGTGCAGAACTGTTTGTGGCTGTCGGGCGTGTCCAGGCTCACGCCCAGGATGACGGCGTTGGCGGCGTCGAACTTGGCCTGATCGCGCTGAAAGTTGTGGGCCTCGATGGTGCAGCCCGGCGTCATGTCCTTGGGATAGAAGTAGAGCACCACCCATTTGCCGCGGAAGCTCTCCAGCGAGATCTGGGAGCCGTCCTGCGAGGGAAGGGTGAAAGTGGGCGCGGCCTGCCCGACGGAGGGCAGGGTTTGCGGTTGATCGGCCGCATGGACTGCGACGAACGCAGTCCCGAGCACAAGGACCGTGGCAAGGACGAAGAGAAAGAGTTTTATCACGAGGGGACCTCCAGGTTATTGGATGGGGAAGGGGTTGAACGGGACTCTGAAAATCCTTGCCGAGCTCAGTTTCCGCGCGGAGTTGCCACAATGGCAATTCCTGCCTCGGCGGCGCGCGCAAGCAACGTGTCGCGATCGAACAGCAGCGTGCGGCCGGCCTCGACCGAGAGGCAACTGGCGCCGGCGCGGATCATGGTTTCCACCGTTGCTATGCCGATGACGGGTACATCGAAGCGCATGTCCTGATTGGGCTTGGCGACCTTGACGACGGTGAGGCGGCGCTCGAGCGTGGAGGCGTCGCCGCCGAGCGAGCGCATCAGCTGGCCGGCGCGCTCGATGGCCGCGTCCGTGCCTTCCATGGCCTCGACGGCCACGCAGGCCTGCGCGGCCACCACCACCGTTTGACCGATGTCGAAGCCGGCCACGGCGCGGGCCACGCCCAGGCCGTAGTCGATGTTCTTGCGCTCATCCTCATCCGGGGCGCGCGCGGTCAGAACGCCCTCCTGGGCCAGAAGCGGTTCAAGGAAGGCGGTGGAGCTGACCAGTTCAATGCCCTCATCGGCGAGGACTTTGGCCACCGCGCCGAGCAGCATGTCCGTCGAGCGCGCCGGCAGATTGAGGAGCAGCTTGGCCAGCCGCCAGTCGGGGCGAATGCTGGAAAAAATGTTCTTATGCTTCACCTGTCCGGCCATCACAGCTTTTTGGACGCCTTCCTTGTGGAAGACCTCAATCAAGCGGGACAGCTCGCCCAGCGAGAGCCAATGGACGGTGATGCCGTTGTCGGCGGCAGCGCGCTGGTCGATTTCAGGGTCGGTCTCCTCGTGGATGGCTGCGACGACGACTGACAATCCCTGCGCCCGCGCCGCATCCAACAGCAGAAAGGGAAAGCGGCCGTTGCCGGCGATGAGGCCGAGGGTCATGGCTACTTGATCACCCCGCGCTCGCTTCGCTCGAGGAAGGCTGCCAGAAGCGCCACGTCCTCGCCTTCCAGCTCCTTGATTTTCTCAAGCGCCTGCGTGGTGTTCAGCTTGGCGGCCAGCAGGAGGCGGAAGGCCTTTTGCAGCGGTTGCAGCCGCTGCGGCGAGAAGCCGCGCCGCACGAGACCTATCTTGTTGATGCCAAAAGCTTTGTTCTCGCGCCGCGACGAGGTTAGCGAGAAGGGCAGCACATCCTGGGTGACGATGGTGCCGCCGCCGATAAAGGCGTACGTGCCCACCGTGCAATGCTGATGGACGGGGCAGAATGCGCCCACGGTGGCGTAGTCCTCGATGATCACGTGGCCTGCCAGCGTGGCTGCGTTGGCGAGGATGCAGTGGTTACCCACCTGGCTGTCGTGGCCGATATGTACGCATGTCATGAGCAAGCAGTTGGAGCCAATTCTGGTTACGCCGCCGCCGCCCGCCGTGCCGCGGCTGATGGTGACGCACTCGCGGATGGTGTTGCCGTCGCCGATCACGAGTTCGGTCGGTTCGCCGGCGTACTTCAGATCCTGTGGGGCCACGCCCACCGCGCAGAAGGGATGAAAGACATTGCGGGCGCCGATGCGGGTGCGGCCATCCAGCACCACGTGGGAGATGAGGGTGCAATGCTCGCCCAGCACGACCTCCGGACCGATGGTGCAAAAGGGGCCGACGGTGCACGAGGCCGGAACCACGGCTCCGGGAGCAACGACGGCGCTGGGATGGACGCTCACTCCGCCTTCACCGCCTCCGCCGCCGGCTGGGGATCGGCAACGGGCGCGGCCTCGCTCACGCGCGGCACGATTGCGCAGCTTAGCGTGGCCTCGCAGGCCAGCTTGCCGTCCACTGTAGCCCTGGCTTCCATGCGTCCCATGCGGCTCCTGAAGGCCAGCACGTCCACCTCGATGCGCAGTTGATCGCCGGGCGTCACCTGACTGCGGAACTTGGCCTTGTCAATGCCGGTGAAGACCGCGAGCTTCTTATGCCGGTCGGGAATCTCGCTCATCATGATGATGGCTCCGGCCTGCGCCATGGCCTCGATGACCAGCACGGCGGGCATGATGGGGAAACCGGGGAAGTGGCCCTGAAAAAAGGGCTCATTCATGGTCACGTTCTTGATGGCGACCAGGCGCTTGCGGCGCTCGAACTCCACGACTCTGTCAATCAACAGAAACGGGTAGCGATGGGGGAGGAAACCCAGGATTTCCTGGATGTCGAATGTCATTCATGGCTCCAGAGAGCGACTGGCGTGGCCGCTTTGCGCTCCCCTGGATTATAAACAAGGGCGTGCCGGGAATGCCGGGAACCGGTTCTAGACGATTCCGTAGAGCGGATCGATATCGCGCAGATCCCGGGCAGTTGCGAAACCGAATTTGGAACTCTGCTCAGGCCATTTGCGCAAAAAAACGATAAACTCATCCGCCGACACCGGCCGCTGAAGGAGAAATCCCTGACCAGCATCGCAGCCGATCTTCTGCATGACCTCCAGTTCTCCGGGTTCCTCGATGCCTTCGGCCACAATATGCAGCTTCAATTGCCTGGCCATGGCGACAATGGTTTTGCACAGCACCAGCATGTCCTGGGAGCGGTCGATGCCCCGGATAAAGCATTTGTCGATCTTCATGGTGTCGAAGGGCAGTTCCTTGAGCACGTTGAAGCCGGTATAACGGGTGCCAAAGTCGTCGATGGCGATGCGCACGCCGATCTCCTTCAACTGTCTCACGCGCACGGCGAACAATTCCTCGTCATCGAAAAGCACCGACTCAGTCACCTCCAACTCCAACTGTGCGGGCTTGATCGGTATCTCCTCCAGGATGCCGCGGACGGAATCGACAAAGTCGTCCCGGCGCATGTTGGCCACGGAGGCGTTGATGGAGATGATGGGCAGTGAAAGGCCCAAGCTGCTCCACCACTGCATCTCCTTGAGGGTGGCTCGCAACACGTAGTCGAAGATGTGGTCAATCAGGCCCGAGCGTTCGGCGACAGGAATAAACTCGCCAGGCGTCATCGCGCCCCTTACCGGGTGGCTCCAGCGAATCAGCGCCTCCGCGCCCAGCACATGCCCCATTACCAGATCCACTTTCGGCTGGTAGAAGACAGAGAACTGGCCCAGGTCCAGGCCCTTTTGCATCTCCGCTTCCAGCTGCCTGTCCCGCATGATCAGGCTGTTCATGTCGGCATGGAAGTTCATCACGGTCAGACTCTTCACCTGGCCAGCGCGGGTGGCTGCCAGGCTGGCAAAACGGATCAGGTCCTCGGCCGACGCGGCGTCGGAGGGGTAGAACGCGACGCCTGCCGCAACCTCCGGATTGAAATCTGAAGCGCGCAAGCGCAACGGCGGCTGCGCGTCCACCAGCGCCTGGATGCGGCGCCGGCCGGCCTGGTCGCATTTGGCAGCCCACATCGAAATCAGGAAGCTGCCGCCGCCGAACCGGCCCAGCAATGCGCCCGGATCCGCCGTGGATCGCAGCTTATCCGCCGCACGCCGCACTACCGCCTCTGACCTCGCCCAGCCCCATGAAGAGAACTCCCGGCGCAGGTCCAGGAGGTCGATCCAGATGAGTGCGATCTCCTGGTCCGCGGGACCGTCCCGCAAGAGCGCCGCAAGCGACTCCTGGAAGGACTTGTAATTCAATAGACCGGTTTCAATGTCGTGCCGCAGACCGTACGCGACTATCTGCTGGCACAACTCGTCATCTACCTTGCCATACTTAAGAACAGAATCATCACTGGCCATGTTCAGCAGCATCCGCTGCCGGAATTCAGCGGCCGGTCTGCGATCCAAGAGATTCCCCGATCGCTTTCCCGCATCAATTGTGCTGCTGAAATCGAGAACGGCTGATTCTTTCTCTTTTCCACACTGCTTCCTTCCCTTAGCGCCCTCCCAGAGCCCCTGGGCGATTGATCTAATGATCTGAGCAACGGCCATAGGTAACCATCGGTGGATTACTTTATTGCAGACAGGTAACCATTCAAGCTTTCTAAAGTTTTCGCTTGAACCCAATTCCAGGGTACTTTAGTATGCCACCTCATCTGCATCCGTGCAAGAAAAAGGTATGTTTTTAGAGCCGGATTAAGGGAAGCGGCGCGGGGAAGTCCACTCTGTCACTTCTTTAAGCTGTGCTGGGTTGCGTCCGGGCTCCAGAAATCGGGCGACAACTGCTGATTGTAGGCCACATGGATCAGGAATCGCTGTTGGGTCTGGTCGTCGTTTTTGAAGCGGGTGATGGTGAATGCGGTGGGGAAACCGTCGACAGTGTGGTAGTTGTCATATTCCTCGGCGTCGAGATTCATGTCCTTGTAGACCGGATCGCGCCACTCGAAGGTGCGGCGGAGCGGCAGGTGGGTCTGCGTGTCCATCTGGATGGTTACGGCCTCGTTCTGGGCCGAGATGAGGGTCACCTGATCGGCCAGGTGGCGTTCAGCCAGGCGCTGACCGTCGTAGATCAGGATGGTCCGGGGATCGTTGAGCCAGGACTTGACTACGGTCTCGATGGAGTGATCGCGTCGGCGCAGGTAGTCGTCCACCTGTTCTTTGGGCAGCGCCTTCTTGCCACTAGAGTTCACCACCCAGCCCTCGCGCCCCAGGAAAAACTGAACCACGTCGCTGTGCTTGCTGAATTCAATGCGGTCCTGGTCCGGCCAGGCGTGGTACTCCCAGAATGCGCCCATGCCGCCGCTGGGCTTGCCATGGAAAAAGGCGGCTACTGTTACCTGCCGCATCGAATTCTTCATGGTCAGCCATGCCTGGCCACCCAGCGCCTGCACCATGGCGTCGAGAGCAGCGCGCGCCTGCTGCGCATTCTTCGCGCCGGCGTCGTCCGTGGCCTGAGTCTGGGTTGCAGGCGGCCAGGCCAGCATCAGCATCGCCAGCGTAACCGGCAGAACTCTGCGCATGAGCTTTTCTCCTCTAACCATTGGACGGTTCCGGCGGCCAATGCTTGGGTCTCAACGCTCACGCTATCGCATTTTGGGAAATGATGTCGAGGGCCAGCGGCGCGCTTGTCCCAGGCGAAGAGAAAAACCCCCTCAAGGGCGGCATATAAGCGGGGGAAAAACCGAATCAGATGGCGCGGACAAGCCGCGCCGGGAACAAGATGATAGCCCTCACCAGTTCCAGCACGCCGCCCACGGCGATGCCAACCAGGCGAAACGGCAGCAGGAGCAGCCACACCAGCGGATACAGAATCAAGGCGAGCAGCGCCAGCGGCCAGCACAACACCAGAAGAATGCACCACAGGAGAAACTTCGTCATGGCTTCAACGCCTCACTGCGCGCGGGCTTGCGCCCCGAGCGGCCCAACCCATGATACGAGGGCGGGATGGAAGCAGTTCCCACTGCCAGATACTCCAAGTTTCGATTTTGAGAGATGGGATTCGCGCTCACCCCCGCTTGGTCTTCGCGCGCTCGGAAAGCAGCTTCTTGCGTTCGCGGATGAGCTTGGCGCGTTCTTTGTCCGGCATGGCCAGCACGGCCCTGGTGCGTTTGGGCAGCTTTTCGAAGATCAGCGCGTGGGCGCGGCGCAGCTCGTCCTCGATCTCTCTCGGACGCAGCACATCCCAGCGCTCCAGGGCGACCCAATAGGCTCTGGCCAGGTGGGGCGCGGCGAAGATCCCTTCGTTCTCCAGCAGCTCGTGGAAGCGCTCCGCTCCGCAATGGAACCAGAGGACGCCGATCCCCGTTCCGTCCAGGTCGGTCATGGCAAACATCTTGCCGCCAATATCGCGGTCGCCCACCCAGTAGACCAGGTGATGGCCCCAGTTCAGCGTCTCCGCCACGTGCGGGAGCCCCAGGCAAATGGCGCGGATGCGTTCGTTGTCCATGGCGCCAGTGTAAGCCGGAAGCAGCGCCGGCGGAAGGCAAAAAGACCTTCAACAAGAGGCCGAGCTATCGGAACAACCGTCCAACGCCCGAACCGTAGGCGGCAGAGTTCAGAAATTCGCCTCGAAGGCCCGGAAGCGGCGTTCCAGCTCCCATTGGGCGGCGGCCTTTTCGCTAGTGTCGAGGAAGGCTTTGCAGGCGGCGGAGGGGGTGTCTGCGCCGAGCGGCTGGGATTTGCACGCGGTGGCGGGGGTGGTGAAGGCGTCCGGGGCGGCCCATAAGCTCTTGCCGGGCAGGAAGTCGTGTTCCATGCCGGTGCGGGCCAGTTGCTTCAGGTCCCGGTAGCTGAGGTGGTAGTCGAGGGCGGCGCGGATGTATTCGTGGGTGATGTCGATGCGGCTAACTCCTTCATCATCAGTGGACAACGCGACAGGAACATGGGCGGCGCGGTAGAGCGGGAAGGGGTGGCCGGCACCCTCGATCCCCAGGATGCCTTCGTTGGAACTAAGGTTGATCTCGATCATCACATGCTTCTGAGCCAGTTCCTTGAGCAGGGCCGGCGCGTCGTCCTCATACATCACGTCCACGCCGTGGCCGATGCGCTCGGCATGGCCCAGCTCGACAGCCTGGCGGATGTGGAAGCGCAGGCCTTCGGGCGGCACCAGGCCGGGGGCCAGTTCGCCGGCGTGCAGGCTGATGTGAACTTGCGGGTAGACGGAGTGGAGGTAGTCGAGCATCTTCATCTGCAACATGTAGTCGCGCATGGAGATGAAGCCGTCCTCGGGCTGAACAAAGTTGATGCCGAGGAAGCCGGGCTCGCGGGCGTCCATGGTCGCCTGAATGGTTTCAAAGCCCAGCAGCGTCTGGGCGAAGACCTGCTCGGGCGGATTGCCGCGCAGAACCTGGTAGATGTAGCGAATCTCAACCTGGCAGGCGGGCGCGGGCTGGGGAGTTCCGCAGTGCTCAATCTGCAGCCGCTGGGCCTCAACTGTGCGGACGTCCTCGCGGCCGGCGGCGACTTCATCGCGCAGGCCGTGATCAAAGAGGGCCTGGCGGAATTGAGCGAAATCCGGCTGGGAGGGGTCCGGCTTCCAACTGATTTCGTGGGCGATGGTTGCGGCGTGGCTGAAGGGTGGGGTCTCCATCAGCTCGAGATACTGCTGGTTCTGGGCGGCGGCGCGGCTGGCCACCTCGTCCACCCACTCGCCGGTATGCCGCTTGCTGAGGCCTCCAAAATGGCTAAACGTGGCGAAAAAATGTTCATGGCCGCTGAAGCCGGGCGTGGGCACAAAGCCGCGCATGGAGAAAGAGTCTATGAGCCGGTCGTAGAGATCCTGATTGGCCGGGGTGATATTCCCGGAGAATTGGACTGCCGGGACAAGCGGGGGTGTGCAGGGAGGCTTGGCAAAGCTGAGCGCCGCGGGGTCAACGCACAGGCCGTCCTCACCGGCGGCGCGGATGAAGCTCTCCGCATAGACCGCGCCGGAAATGTGAACGTGCAGGTCGGCGCCCTTGGGGAACTGGGCCAGGAAGGCATGCAAGGACAGCGGACCCTGATGCGCGGCGGTTTCAAAGGCTTGGGCCGCACGCGCTTCCGGCTCCGGAGTACGTGGGGCGGGAAGCTGGGCGTGGAGGACGGCGGTTGCGGCGAAGGCAAGGCAGGCGAGAGAACAAACCGGGCGGCGCATGATTGTTTTCCAGTGTAGTGCAGGATCGGACGCGTGGGGAGTGTTTACCATCCCAGCGAGGAAGTTGGCGTCCTCTGAGCATCGCTGGGTACCCGGGTTTGCGGGAACAGGTTTTGCGTGGAGAATTGGGAGTTGGTATACTGTCGCAGGTTGTTTTGAGCGCGCTGTTCGTGGACTCGCCCACCTTCTCCGGCGACGCCGGAATCCGCGCAGGAGACTGCAACTCAAAAGTTTGCACTGAGGCCAGATAGCTCAGTGGTAGAGCGCGGCCCTGAAAAGGCCGGCGTCGGCGGTTCAATCCCGTCTCTGGCCACCACTCTCAACGAACCGGGCGCGCAAGCGGCGCGAATGTTCTTGTGCTGCGCAGCGCCTTGGCTCGGTGGCAGTTTCCGCGTATACTGAAGATTCTGCAAGCGGCCGGTGGTGTGTCTATATGCGCCCCGATGGCCGCCCCGGCGGGCATCGGCCCGGGCCTGAGCGCGGTTCCTTGGCGCTTGAAGGTGGGCAAATCCCGGCGGCAACGTAAGAATGTGGAGCGAAGGCATGGCACAAGTATGCGATATTTGCGGGAAAGGCCCGCAGTTCGGCAATAATATCTCTCACGCGCACAACGTTTCGCGGCGCCGCTGGAACGTGAATCTGCAAGCTGTGAAGGTGCTGGTCAACGGCGCGCCGAAGCGTATCCGGGTCTGCGCCAGTTGCATCAAGAGCGGCAAGATCGCCAAGCCGTAAGAACCATGGACTGATCGCCCGCTGGGTTTGGCCTGCGCCGGTTTTCAGGCCCCCACTTCATTCAGGATCGACACGAACCCCGTCCAGGCCGGACGGGGTTTTGTTGTGCCCGGAGGGCTGCTTTTAAACGGGATTCGAGGCTCGGTTACGGGTCCGATTTAGGCGGCTGAGTTCGGCTCCTGCCGGGTAAAGGTGAGGCTGGCGGAGTTGATGCAGTAACGGAGGCCGGTGGGCGCGGGGCCGTCGGGGAAGACGTGGCCCAGGTGGCCGCCGCAGCGAGCGCAGGTGACCTCGACGCGGCGCATTCCAAAGCTCCGGTCCTCGTGCTCGGCGATGGCCTTGGAGCCGGCGGGCAGCATGAAGCTGGGCCAGCCGCAGCCGGAGTCGAACTTGGCTCCGCTCAGAAACAGCAGCGCACCGCAGCCGGCGCAGTGGTAGTTGCCGGTCTCGTGGTTCCCGGTGAGTACACCGGTGAAGGCGCGCTCAGTGTCCTTTTCGCGGAGGATTCGATACTGCTCGGGAGTGAGCAGGGCGCGCCACTCGGCTTGGGTGCGCACGATCTTTTCAGGGGTTTCGCTCAATGCGGCCTCCTGGGCTTGCGCGAGGGTCTTGCTTCCACCGATTGGATGCGCGGAGCTGGGACAAAGTAGCCGGCGGCCGGTTTCAGACCTCCGCGATCAGATCGATTTCCACCAGAACATCCTTGGGCAGGCGGGCGGCTTCGACGGTGGTGCGTGCGGGCAGCGGGGTGGCCGTTTGCCCGAAATAGCTGGCGTAGACCGCGTTCATGGCGGCGAAGTCATTGATGTCCTTGAGGAAGACGGTGGCCTTGACCACGTTGCCAAGGCTCGTGCCGGCTGCTTCGAGGATGGCCTTCAGGTTTTCGAAGGTGCGCGCGGTTTGTTCCGCGATGCCGCCCGCGACCACCTGCTGGGTCGCCGGGTCGACACCGGCCTGGCCGGCGGTAAAGACAAGGTTCCCCACGCGTATGCCCTGAGAATAGGGGCCGATGGCAGCGGGGGCCGAGGGAGTTGCGATGACGGTTTTGCTCATGGGTCGATTGTAACGGGCGGCGACAGGGCCTGTTTACGCTACCAGGGTCACGGTCATGACTCCATGAACAGGCCCTTGTCCCGTCTTCAGCGCCAAACGGCCAGCACTACTCCAGAGATGACGAGAGCCAGAAGCCAGTAGCCGGAGTTGATGGCGAAGAGCTTGAAGGGGCGCTTCTCGTACATTGTTTCTGAAAGGAGAGGCGCGGCGATGAAGCCCAACCAGCAGAGGGCGCCGATAAATGCTCCCCGGCCATATGTGGCCGCGTTGGACCAAACCACCACGTGCACCAGCACGAATGCCAAGACGAGCCCTCCGAAAAAGGAGGTGAACATAGCGACGACGGCGCCCTTGGGTCTTTCTCCCTTGGTATGGCCGGTCAAGGCCATCCATGGCTTGGCGAAGAGCAGGGAGTACCAGAGCGCGCCCAGAATCCATTGAATCAGAGCCGCGACCAGCACGGCCCAGAAGTTGAACTGATGCAAGTGAAGATGGTGCATTGAGAATCCTCCATAATGGGCAGAAGTCCGGCTCCGATGGACCGGAAGCGCAGGGAAATGGGGAGAAAGCGCCGGCCGGAAAGGAGTCGCGCAGTTGACTGTGCGGCAGCCGGGAAGGCGCTGTCAAGAAGAATCGGAGACCCCTGATCCTCAGCGGCGCTTGAGAACTTCCAGCTCTTCGAGGGTGCGCGGCCAGTCGGAGCCGAGGAGCCGGGAGAGACCGCGGTCAGCCAGGACCTTTCCACCGGTCTGGCAGCGGGCGCAGTAGTTGGTTTCGTTGTCGGCGTAGCGGATGCGCTGGATCTTTTCGCCGCAGCGCGGGCAGCGCTGCCCGAAGCGGCCATGCACGGCCATTTCGGGGCGGAAGGCGGTGACTTTTTCTGGGAAGTTTTTCTCCGCTTCGGCGCGCAGACGGTCTATCCATAGGGTGAGCGTGGAACGCGTTGCGGCAAAGAGGCGATCCCACTCGCCGGGTTTGAGCTTGTGTGTGAGGGTGATAGGCGAGAGTTGGGCCGCGTGCAGAATCTCGTCGGAGTAGGCGTTGCCGACGCCGCTGATGAGGCGGGGATCGGTGAGGGCGCGCTTGAGGGTGCGGTTTTCCTGGGTGAGCGCGGCGCGGAAGCCGTCGAGGCCGGTGGAGAAGATTTCGACGCCGCCGGGATCGATAGAGCGCAGAGCTTCTTCGCCGCGTAGCACGTGGAGGGAGGCGCGGCGCTTGCTGCCGGCCTCGGTAAGCACGAGGGTTCCGTCCGAAAAGTCAAAGCCCGCGAGGGCTTGGCGACCGGCGAGTTTAGTTTTCGGCGGGCGCCAGTGCAGACGCCCGGCGATCATCAGGTGCAGCACCAGCCAGAGCAACCCGGGGTCCCCAACGACGGGTCTTTGTCGTTGGGGTGGGAGATCGCCTTCCACGCCGATGGCGATGCGTTTGCCGATGCGGCGAATTTCTTGGACCTTGCGGCCTTCGACGCTGGCGAGCGGCGGGTCAACAGTGCGGAGAAGAAAGACGCTGGCGAGGCGGACACGCTCAACGGGCTGGTGAAGGATGCGGGCCTCAAGAGCGGTGATGTAGGCGGCGATGTCGGGGAGTTCCGGCATTGATAACAGAGTGCAGCCGGAAGCTGTGTTGGTGCAATGAGGTTCTTGCGTGTGCAATGCAAGAAGAGCAAGAGCAGGTTCTTCAAATCCGCTGCGCTTCGCTCACGATAACAGATTTGTGGTATCCAGTTCAGCCGAGGATGGTGTTATCAATCAGCCGCGTCGAGCCGACCCAGGCGGCTACGGCGAAGAGGGCGCCGGGGGCGGCGATCTCCACGGGTTGCAGCGTGGCCCAGTCGACGAGGGCGATGTAATCGATGCGGACTTCGGGCTCGGCGGCAAAGGAACTGCGTTCTGCATCGAAAAGCCGGCGGGCGGCTTCTATCAGCGCGCTGGCCCGGCGTTCGCCGGAGGCTACTGAGGCTTCGGCCTGGCGGATGGCGCGGCTGAGGGTGAGGGCCTGTTTGCGTTCAGCGGGGCTGAGGTAGAGGTTGCGGGAGCTGAGGGCCAGGCCGTCGGGTTCGCGGACGATGGGGCAGACTACGATTTCGGCGGGGAGGCGCAAGTCGGCGACCATGCGGCGGATTACGGCGACCTGGGCGGCATCCTTCTGGCCGAAGAAGGCGCGGTCGGCCTCCGTGGCAATGAGCAGTTTGGCGACTACGGTGGCGACGCCGCGAAAGTGGCCGGGGCGGGACTCGCCGTCCAGGCGATCGCTGAGGCCGGCGACCTCCACGAAGGTGGCTGCGTTGGGCGGGTAAAGTTCCTCGACCGATGGGGCGAAGACTGCATCCGCGCCTTCTGCTTGGGCGAGGGCGCAGTCGGCCTCGAAGCTGCGGGGATAGCGGGCGTAATCCTCATTGGGCCCGAACTGCGTGGGGTTGACGAAGATGCTGACGGCGACATAGCCGACCGAGGCTCTGGCGGCACGGATCAGCGAGGCGTGGCCGGCGTGCAACGCGCCCATGGTGGGGACGAGGCCGATCAGGTTGCCGCCATCGTTGCGGGCCTCGATTCCGATTGCGCGGGACCGGCATTCGCGGGACCAGTGGCGGAGTTCGGCTACGGTGCGAAGGATTTCCATCAGGCTTTTCTGAGATCTCCCGCCTTCTGCATTCCGTCGAGCGCCTTACGCTCCGCTTCGGGCAAGTGATAGCTTTCTTCATCCGAGGGGAAGGCGTGGTGCTCGACGTCCTCGCGATAGTGTTCAATGGTGGAGCGGATGAGGGCGCCGGCGTCAGCGTAGCGGCGGACAAACTTGGCCGCAGGCGCGAAGGTCAGGTTCAGCAGATCGTGGAAGACGAGGATCTGGCCGTCGCAATCGGGACCAGCGCCGATGCCGATGGTAGGAATGGGAAGCTCGGTGGTGATTTCCGCGGCCACTTCGCGGGGAATGCCTTCCAGCACGATTGCGCCCGCGCCGGCCTGGGCAAGCGCGAGGGCATCGGCCTTAAGCTGCAGGACGGCTTCGGCGGTGCGGGCCTGGACGCGGAAGCCGCCCATGCGGTGAATGCTCTGCGGGGTAAGGCCCAGATGGGCAACCACGGGAATTTCAGCTTCGGTGAGCGCGCGGACCAGTTCGATGCGCGGCCCTTCAATCTTGACCGCCTCGGCGCCGGCCTCCTTGACGAAGCGAATGGCATTGGCGAGACCTTCGGCGACCGGGCCGTGATAGCTGCCAAAGGGCATGTCGGCCACCAGCAGCGCGCGGCGCACGGCGCGGCGGACAGCGCGGGTGTGGTGGAGCATCTCGTCTACGGTGACGGCGAGGGTGTTTTCGTGACCCAGAACCACCATGGCCAGCGAGTCGCCGACCAGGATAAGGTCGATGCCGGCTTCGTCCGCCAGGCGGGAGCTGGAGTAGTCGTAGGCGGTGAGGGCGGAGATGGGTTTGCCCTGGCGCTTCATCTCAACAAGCGCCGGCATGGTGACTTTTGTGATGGAGATGCCGGGAGGCGAGGGATTCGCATCGCCGGGAAAACTGGTGAGGCTCATGCAAGTCTCCAGTGCCGCTCCGTAGACTCAGGATGCGACCCGAACAAGGCGAGTATACGCCCGGAGGCGGGCGCTGAGTGCAAGGGAGACTCGGCGGCGTCCCATTTTCTGCGGGCGGCCGGGGCAGGATTGGGGAAGCCTGCCACTTTGAGTCTTGGCCGGCCAAGGACGCCAGGAACCACTCAGCGCATGAAATGGCCTGTTTCTATCAACTGGCGCCCAACTTCCGGATAGCCCTTGATCCGTTCCTCTACTGCTTCACCAGTTCGACGCGGCGGTTTTTCGCGCGCCCATCCTCGCTGTCATTCGACGCCACGGGGGAGTAGGGGCCGCAACCGAAGGCCTTCAGCCTGGCGGCGGGAACCGCGTATTTCGTCGTGAGCGCGGCGAGCACCGCCTCTGCGCGCCGGCGCGAAAGGTCCATGTTCATGTCGAGCGCGCCCTGGTTGTCGGTGTGCCCCACAACATAAAGTTTCAGCTGGGGGTGGCCTTGAAGCAGCTTGGCGATCTCTTTCAGCGTCGCGTCGGACTCGGGCTTGACATCGGCTTTGCCGGTGTCGAAGTAGATCCCATACACCGATGCGTGGCCGGTGCGATTGATGTCGTTGGCCAGTGAGGCTGCGTTCACCGTGATGAGATCCGACTCCATGGGCTTCACTTCGATGACGTAAAGCTCGACATTGGCGCGGGAATTCCCGCCCTGGTCGTCAACCAGCAGGCTCACATAAACGTCGCCCTCCGGCCGAGCAAGCTTCGCTGAAACATATCGAATCCCGTGGTCAGGTCCCCAGTAATCGTCGTAATCACCGTTGCCATACACCCTTCCAGATGTGTTCATGGGCCCAGCGCAGTCTTGTGGACCGCAAGTAAAGAGCGTCTCGAACGCGGCCTTCTTGAGCGCGGCCTGATAGTTGCGAAAGACCTCCAGCACTGTTCGCCCCTCGGGAACGACATACACGATGCGGGTGACCTTTCCTTCCAGATGCTGGCTCTTCGTAAATCCCTGCTCACTGGTCTTGCCGAGCGGAAGTGTGACCTCATCGAACTGCTTGCTGAGATAGTGCGTGATATACGAGCCGGGATATCGCGAAATCAGGGGATGGTCCTTGCTTCCCTCCATGTCCTGGTCTTGTGCTGCCGCGAAGGGCGCCGATAGGCCGATCAATAAACCGGCTACGAATACTGTGCGAATGAAGGTTGTCATGCGTTCCTCCTGGCCGGAGCTTTCATGTTGCTTTTCCGGCTACAGGGCAATATAGCACCGGGTGCCGCTGCTCGCGGTTTATATGCATCTTCTCCAGGGTAAGGCCCGGGCGTGCTCGCCACGGCTATTGCCGGGACCAAGAACCCCATATCGAGCCATTTCACGGTCACCTCTCCGTCCACGCCCCACCGTCGTCAACATTGGTTCTGCTTGCGGTACAACGGTCCCGCACCGCACACTGGAATGCAGGATGCTTTCTCCTTTGGCTACGGGGATTTACGCTGGGATCGGCGCGGCGAGTGCGTTGGGGCTGGCGGCGGGCGGCTGCGCCTATGCGGCGATGTGGCCGGGTTCGCAGCTCTTTGGGCGCGCGCTGATTGCGCCCGAGCGCCCCGGCGAGCTGGCGCTTACCTTCGACGACGGCCCCAACCCGGCGTGGACGCCGCGGCTGTTGGATATTCTGGCCAGCCACGATGTGCGGGCGACTTTTTTTCTGCTGGGCAGCCATGCCCAGGCAGAGCCGGAGTTGGTGCTGCGAATCGTTGCGGCCGGACACCTGATCGGAAACCACTCCTGGAGCCATCCCAACCTGGCGCTCACCGCAGCCGCCCGCGTGAAGGAGGATCTCGCCCGGACCAGCCAAACGCTGGAGCAGATTGTGGGCGCGCCGGTGAAGTATTTTCGTCCGCCTTATGGAGCGCGAAGGCCCGTCGTGTTGCGCCTGGCAAGGTCGTTGGGGATGGTTCCGGTGCTGTGGAACGCGATGACTTCGGACTGGAAGGAGCCTTCAGTGGAGAGGATTGTCGCGCGGCTCGCGAGCAAGATCGACCGGCTGGAGCGGCGAGGCCGGGCAGCCACTATCGTGCTCCACGACGGCGGCCATCGGGAGACGGCTGCGGATCGGGGGCCGTCCGTGGCCGCTGCTGGGTTGCTGGTTGCGCGCTACAAGGAAACGCATCGGTTTGTGACGCTGGAAGCGTGGGCGGCTGATTGAGATTTGTGGTTTCCCACCCTCGCGACAGAAAAAAGTCGCAAGGATGGGGCACGGAGATTTTTTGGGATTATGCAGCGATAACGGCCTGGAAGGCTTGGCGGGCGGCGGCGATGGTGGCGGTTACTTCTGCTTCGCCGTGGGCGGTGCTGAGGAACGCGGCTTCGAATTGTGAGGGCGGAAGCCAGACGCCGGCATCAAGCATGGCGTGGTGGAAGCGGCCGAAGGCGGCAGTGTCGGACTTTGCGGCTTCGGCGTAGTTGGTGACGGGGCCGGGGGTGAAGAACCAGGTCCACATGGAGCCAACGCGGTTGAGGGTAAGGGGAAGGCCGGCCTGGGCGGCTTCGGCAGCGACGCCCTCGGCAACGGCTTTGGCAGTGGCTTCGAGCTGGGGGTAGACCTGGACGGCGTGATCCTGTAAATAGCTGAGGGTAGCGATGCCGGCGGCCATGGCCAGCGGATTGCCGCTGAGGGTTCCGGCCTGATAGACGGTGCCGAGCGGGGCGAGCAGGTCCATGAGGGCGCGCTTGCCGCCGAAGACGCCGACGGGAAGGCCTCCGCCGACGATTTTACCCAGCGTGACCAGATCGGCGTCCAGACCGTAGAGCTGGAGCGCGCCGCCGAGGGCGACGCGGAAGCCGGTCATGACCTCATCGACGATCAGCAAGGCTCCTTCGCGGGCGGTGATGGCGCGCAGACCGGCGAGATAGCCGGGCAAGGGTGGAATACAGCCGGCGTTGCCGACGACCGGCTCCAGGATGACCGCGGCGATGGCGCCGGGATGAGCGGCGAAGGCGGCTTTGACCGCGGCAAGATCGTTGTAGGGCAGGGCCAGGGTGAGGCGGGCGATCTCTTCAGGGACGCCGGCTGAGCCGGGAATGCCAAAGGTGGCGACGCCGGAGCCGGCCTTGACCAGGAGGCTGTCGGCATGGCCGTGGTAGCAGCCCTCGAACTTGACTACGATCTTGCGGCCGGTGGCGGCGCGGGCCAGGCGGATGGCCGACATAGCAGCCTCGGTGCCGGAGCTGACGAAGCGCAGCTTTTCAATGGCAGGAAAGCAAGCCACGACACGCTCGGCCAGATCGGCTTCGGCGGCCGTGGAGGCGCCGAAGCTGGCGGAGTTGCGCGCGGCACGCTCGATGGCCTCGACGACCGGCGGAAAGGCGTGGCCCAGGATCATCGGCCCCCAGGAGCCGAAGTAGTCGATATAGCGGTTGCCGTCAGCGTCGGTGAGCCAGGCGCCCTGGGCGCGCTCGATGAACGGCGGCGCGCCGCCCACCGCGCGAAAAGCCCGCACCGGGGAGTTGACGCCGCCGGGGAAGAAGCGTTCTGCGCGCAGTTGCAGGGCGTGGGAATGGGTGCGGGCGGGGGCGTGGATTTTGGAACTCATGGTGGGTTCAGTATAGAAGGTAGATAGTTGTGCATTCGCTGAATTGAATCTGCCGGCTCCGCGCCGGCATCCGCTTGAGTGTGAGCGAACTGGATAGGATCGGCGATCACCTGCTGGTCATCTTCGATGGCCACTGCGGGCTGTGTAACCGGTCGGTGCGGTGGTTCTTGCACCACGATCGGCGGGACCGGCTGCGCTTTGTGGCCTCCGAGTCGCCGAGTGTGGCCGGGCTGTTGGCGCGGCATGGAATCAGCTCGCCGGACTCGGAATCCGGCCCCGGCACGATTCTCGTCGTGAGCGACCCTGGGGGTCCGGCGGAGCGGATTCTGGTACGCTCGGATGCGGTTCTGGCGCTGCTGGGCGAGCTGCCGCAGCCCTGGCCGGCCGTGGGCGTTGCGTTGGGCTGGATTCCACGGCCGGTGCGCGACCTGAGCTACCGGCTCATAGCGCGTTGGCGCTACCGCATCTGGGGGCAACTGGAGATTTGTCCGGTGCCTACGGCCGAGGAGCGCGTGAGGTTCCTATAGCTTGCCGGAATCGGTGGTGCCGCAGCGGCGAGCTGTGCGCAGCCCAAAGAACATGATGGCAATATACAGGCCGAAGAAAAAGCCCGTGAATGCGTGGAGCCAATTCAGTTCAAACTGGCTGAAGCCATGCACCCAATTCCAGCGCTCGGAGTTCGACAGCAGAATGGCGAGAATGAACGAGAGGTTGGCGATGACCATCAGGCGACGGGTTTTGGGATCGAGTTGACGATCGGCGATGCACATTTTTCAATTCTCCCTTCGGCAGAAGGCGTCGAGCCTGCTGCCCGTTTTGCAAAATGGCTTCAATCGTGCCGCGTGCCGCGGCTGGGTTGCATCGCGCGTTTGGCGCAGATGCGGGCGAGCTGGAAGATCACAAAAAAATCGATGAAGGTGCCCAGTCCCGCGCAAATACCCCTGCAATGGCCGTCAGGCGCAGGCGTCAGATGCAGCAGCGACAAGAGCAAATTCGGCCAGCCGTAGGCGCTGGCTAGATCGATCTGAGCAATCACAAGCAGGGCGATGAGAAGCGGCAGCGATTTTTTCAGACTGCAAGTATCAAGCGCAGACATAGGAATTCCTTTCAGGAGCGGGAAGCGCATCCGCAGGAGCGGCGCGCGAACCAGTAAAGCAGGCAGACGGCACATCCTATAAGCAGAAAGCGCAGACCGTCGTAAAGGGCCGGGTGGCGATGGCCAAAGCCTACGGCAAAGAGCGTGCGCGTGAGCATGAGGCCGGATATGAGGCAGAGATTGCCGGCGATAAAAATACGGCGGGACTTGAGATCGAGTTGACGGCGGCGAAACAGGCACATGGGAAATTCCTCCGAAAGATTTAGTTTTTGAAGCGATACCAGAACATCAGGGCAATCTTTGTCGCGCCCATCGCGTAGATCACCGAAATCAAATCCCAGGGGACGCGGTGCTCGACAAGCAGGTGATATTCGACCAGGGCAAAGGCAGTGAATGTACCCACGACGGCCGCGTACGATGTGGAGCGGCGGCCATGATCGAGTAAACGCTCGTCGGCAATGCGGTCGAGCATGAGAATGCGGCTGAGAACAGGATGGATCATGCTTTCTCCTCCAACTGAAAAATTTCATCGGTGGAACAGGCGAAGAGGCGGGCGAAGACGAGCGCAAGCTCCAGGCTAGGCACATAGCGATTGCGTTCGATGGAGTTGATGCTCTGGCGGGAGACGCCCACCGCTTGCGCCAGTTGCTCCTGTGTCCATCCGCGCGTGGTGCGCAGCTCTTTGACCCGGTTTTTGATGATGCACGTCATGTAAAGTTGGCTTTCCAAAACAGAGTAGCCTGGGGAGCATTCTTTGTCAAGCCGGCTTGTCATTTCTTGCCTGCTTTTTCCGGTCTCGGAAGCGGAAGAGGTGTGGAATGCACTGCCACCTCAGTCAAATCCTGCTAAAATCGACCTTTCGGCCATCCGCGCCAGAAAATCCATCCACAGAAAGCCCGCACCATGCCAGACGAATCCCAGCCCCAATCCGTGACCTACGCCGACGCCGGCGTGGACATCCGCAGTGGCAATCGCGCCAAGGAACGCATCAAATACCTGGCGCAGAAGACCTTTAACCGCAATGTGTTAGGCGGGATCGGGGGCTTTGGCGCGATGTTCCGGTTGGATTTGCAGCGCTGGAAGAACCCCATCCTGGTCAGCTCGGCGGATGGAGTGGGCACCAAGCTGAAAGTGGCCTTCGAGCTGGGGCTGCATCAGACGGTGGGCGCGGACCTGGTAAACCACTGCGTGAACGATATTGCCGTGCAGGGCGCGACGCCGCTGTTTTTCCTGGACTACTTTGCCACGGGCAGGCTCGAACCGGAAGTGACGGAGAGCGTGGTGAGCGGGCTGGCCGAGGCCTGCAAGGCCAACGGGTGCGTGCTGATCGGCGGCGAAACGGCGCAGATGCCGGGCTTTTATGCCGGAGGGGAGTACGATCTGGCGGGATTCATCGTGGGCGCGGTGGACCGCGACAAGATGGTGACCGGCGCGGGCATCAAGGCCGGAGACGTGCTGGTGGGGCTGCCTTCGACCGGGCTGCACACGAACGGTTATTCATTGGCGCGCAAGCTGTTCTTTGAGGTGGCGGGATACAAGCCAACGCAATATGTAACCGCGATCAGGGAGAAGGCGGGCGCGGCGCTGATGAAGACGCATCGCAGCTATCTTCACGTGATTCAGAAGCTGGTTACGGCGGGACTGACGAGCGGCATGGCGCACATTACCGGCGGCGGCATTACGGAAAACCTGCCCCGCATCCTGCCCAAGAACGTCACGGCGCAGATCGAGATCGGCTCCTGGCCGGTGCTGCCCATCTTCGAGCACCTGCGGGCGCTGGGCCAAGTCCCGGACGAGGAGATGATGCGCACCTTCAACATGGGCGTGGGGCTGATTGTGGCCGTGCCCGCGGAGAAGTTCACACGCGCGAAAAACCTGCTGAACCGGGCGGAGGAGAAGTTCTACGTGATAGGCCGCGTGGTCAAAGGCGAGCGCCGGGTACAGTACACATGAGTGTAGTGAATGAGTGAATAAGTAAATAAGTGATGTGGCATCAACGGTGCTTTAGGTCCTGAGGGAAATCTTGGAACTCGCCTCGAATGATCGGTCCCTTCGCCTCGGAATCCTGCTCTCCGGACGCGGGTCGAATTTTCTGGCCATTGCGGAGTCGATCCGCGCCGGAAGACTGAAGGGCGTGGAGATTGCCGTGGTGGTCTCGAATGTGGCCGAGGCTCCCGGCCTTGCCGCTGCGCAGCAAATGGGCTTGCCGCACGCAGTGCTTGTCTCCAGAGGCCGCAAACGCGCCGAGCACGATGCCGAGGTGATTGCCTGCCTGAGGGCTCACCGCGTGGACCTGGTCTGCCTGGCCGGCTATATGCGGCTGCTCTCGCCGGAGTTTGTTGCGGCGTTTCCCAACCGCATCCTCAACATTCACCCATCGCTGCTGCCGGCCTTCCCAGGCCTGGAGGCGCAGCAGCAGGCCTTCGAGTATGGGGTTAAGATGGCCGGCTGCACGGTGCACTTTGTGGATGAAAACCTGGACCACGGAGTGATCGTGGTGCAGCGGGCCATTCCGGTCGAGGAGACGGACGGCGCGCACTCGCTGGCGGAGCGCATCCTGGCCGAGGAACACATCGCCTACAGCGAGGCCATCGCTCGCGTAGCAAGCGGGGAGTATGAGATTCGCGGACGGCGGTTCGTGAAGCGGATTCTGTAAAAACACAGCCTGGGAATGCAGTTGATCGGAGATCATCACAGAACGCAGACGGGGATTCTTCTCAGCTATTTTTCCTGCTGATTTCATGTTGTCAAGCAGTTCATTCTCGCCCCTACTTATAAATATATGATTCTAAATATCTTATATACTCGCCCATCCCTACAGAAGATATGCGCGGATTGCCTAGGCTTAAAGGTAGCCAGACAAACGACGGAGATGCCGCGCCCGGCGAATGTGTACGCCCTCCCCCAAGCGGATGGCGCCGGGGCGCGGGACCGTCGAAGTCTGCGCGGCATGGACTCTCCACTGGAAGCCAGACCGGAACCACGGCAACTTCAAGACACTGAGAGCAGCCGAAACCCACGTCCGGCGGCTGGCCCGGAAGGGCGGGCTGGCCGCCGGCAGGAAGCAGAGCCCACTGGGAAAGCAAAGATCCCTGCAAATCTCAAAAAAACAAACGGCGGCTCCTGCCGCCCGTCGCTCTTGGAAGGAGCTTTCCGCATGAATCCCATCTCGAATATATGGAACCACCCGAAGACATCGGCGGCCGGGCTGCTGATTGCAACCGTCACCATCGCCAGCGTTCTTTCGCAGCAGGGGATTTCGCTGGGTCAAGCGGGCACGGGCACCGTCGTCACGCTGGCGAGCGCTCTGGCTACTGCGCTTCTGGGCTTGCTGGCGAGAGATCCCGGATCTACATCCACGGCCGGCTCGACGCAGAAGCTCGGCGCATGGGCGCTGATCGCTCTGTTGCTGCCGTTGCCATTCATGGGCGGCTGCTCGGGCGCAACCGTGGCTCAGGACATCGTGCACTGGACACCGGCTCTGCAAAGCGCAGTGGCGACGGTGGATTCGACCGCGGCGCTGCTGATGCCGGCGGACGCGCCGATCTTCTCCGCCGCAACGGTGGGATTCGACGCCGCCTCAAATCTGTTGGTTGCCCAGTCGAAGGCATATTTAGCCAACCCGAACGCAACTACTCTGGCGCAATTGCAAGCTCAGGTGGTTGCCTTGCAGCAGAACGTGAATGCTGCTTTGCTCTCGGCCGCGAAGATCGTCGATCCGGCCAGCCAGCAACATGCTTTGAATGCGATTAGCGCGGTGGGAACAATCGTGAATGCGATGCTGGCGCTGGTCGAATCCATCAGCAGCAAGGCGCAGGTGGCGCAGATGGCCGCTCAGTCCACTATCAAATTGGCCCAGGTGCGGCCCTATCTGGACGGCTCTCAAGCGGCCAGAATAGTGGCCGGTCACTATGGCGAGCCGTTGGAGCTGGCGCGGATTCAAGTGGCGCAAGCGGAGCGGAACGCGGCACAGGCCGGACTCTAGAGAATCACAGACGGAACGGGCCGTCCGCCGCGGCGGACGGCCCGCGAAGCCTATACACATAACGATTGGCTCATTACAGCCTACCGACAAACTTCAGGCCAGATGGTCAAGATGGGGCCAGCAGACTGCGACCTTGCGCCGCTCAATTCTTAGCGTCAATCTCCCAGAGCCATGGTCCTCATATCCTCTGGCAAGACGAGCGGCGCTCACGCACCGCCCGGGTTAAATGCGCCTTGACGAGGCCGCTTCCTTATCGGGAGCGCCCGGTTCAATTCTTCCTTCTCTGTTACTCTCTACGAATCCAGCGCACAGTGTGGTCACCAAGATGCTCTGTTCCGTTTTGAAAAACGGACTCTATACCCTCCAATGTTTTCCCGTCAACGGACAGCGTGAACGTAACAGTCGCCACAGAGTAGGGGTACCCAGGAAAATGTCCTGATAGTTGGAAATTGATTTGCCTGGCCCGGACTTGTATTTTATCTATGGCCCATGTAGGCCAGGGGCAATGATTTGTAATTGTCCATCGTCCGCCATTTTCATTGATAAAATAGTCACATTCGGGATCTGACTTGCCGCCGATAAAGAAGTCGCCCGGCACGGGGATTCGATACCACCTTCCCTCGACGGTGAAATTCTTTCCTTCGGCGGCAGCACGCTCTTTTTCCTGCTGATCCTGCAAGAGTTTCTGTTGGCGTTCTTCCCTTTGTTTTAGTACCGCATTTTCCGCATCCGCCGTCTTCTTGAGCGCCATGATCTGATAGATCTCATCCTGGGCGTCGCGGGCGAAGTCGGGTTGGGTGAGCATGTAAAGGTTCATGGTGGCGATGGCGTCGTCAAACCGCTCTGCGGCTTTCTGGGCCTCGGCCAGCTTCTTATACGCATCGCCCCACCAGGGAGCGGCCGACAAGGCTGCTTTGTACTCCTCGATGGCGCGCTCAAAGCCGGTACTGTCCTCCGCCGAGTTCGCGAGGACTACGGCCATCACGTAATGCCCACGGGCCGTTTCGGGAATCTCCGGAGGATTCTTCATGGCCTGAACCAGCTTGATGATCTGTAGCCGAGCCGCGTCGGTGGGGTTGGCGTTAAACTGCCGCAACGCCAGCTGAAGCTGCTGCTCGTCCAGCTGGCGGTCAAGACCGCGCCCCAGTTCCACGGCGGCCTGGGTGTCAACCCCAGGGTGCACTGCCGCCAGATAAAGCGCCAGGTTGCGCTTGGCGTTGTCGTAGTCAGCGGCCTTGGCGTAGGCGGAGGCGGCGCTGTAATAGGCATCGGCATACCAGGGAGCCTGCACGGCAACCTGCTCAAAGTGCCTGGCGGCAGCTTTGAAATCGTCCGGGGACGAAGCAGCCTTCATCTGCGCAGCAGCATGGGCAAAAGTATCCCGCGCAAGTTGGGGAATCGCCGGAGCCGGCTTCATGGTCTTGGCCAACTCCACGATCTTGTTGCGCAGGGCGGCGTCATCAGGGCTGTTCTGGAAATCTGCCAGATAGGCTGCAAGCTGTTTGCGGGCAGCCGCGTCGGCAGCCTGCTGGTGTGCCGGGGCAGCGGGTTTGGCCGTCTGCGCAGGCGCCGGAAGGGCGATTGCGCATAACAGCGGAAAAAGCATGAGCCCGAAAAGACTCGATCGTGTGTTCATGACTTCTCTCTCTCCGTGGTACTGCATATTTCAAGTCGACGCGGGCAGAACGCTCACCTTGCGCTCGCATCCCAAAGGATCCGAGCTACATCCGGTCTCCGGCATGAATTGCCTTCCACACACCACAATGCCGTTTGACCATCCTGGTTCTTTGCGTTCACATTCTCGCCTCTGTCGATCAGCATCCGCACAAAACTCAGATTTCCCTCGCCGACGCCACTGCACACAGTGTAAACAGGGATCTCCGTTTTCAGGAGTGCTACCTCGAATTGTACGACTTGTGGACCGCTTTTGGGGAGACTTGATCTGCATCTGTGGCCGAAAGGCGAGTAATTATGCTCACCGAACGTCAGGGCTAAAGCCCTGACCCACCAATTTTTTGACAGAATTCTAAGTGTTTGCGTCCCGCGCTTCTCCCAGAATCAATTTGAGGGTCATCTGTTTGTGGCCGCGATAGAAGGTGACGCTGATGGTGTCGCCGGCCTGGTGTTTGTCCATGAGGGCGCTGATGTCCTGGGGATCGGTGACTTGCTGGCCGTCGATGGCGACGATGAGGTCGCCGCCCAGCAGGATGGGAGTGTTGCCCACGTAGGCTTGCTGGTTGCCGCCGCGCAGGCCGGCCTGCTCAGCCGCGCCGCCGGGGAGGACCTTCTGGATGAGGACGCCATCATCGACGGCGAGGCCCATCTGGGAGGCCAGATCGGGGCCGATGGCGTAGGAGACGATGCCCAGCGAGGGCCGCTTGACGCGCCCGTAGCGGGTGAGATCGGCCAATACGGCCTTGGCCGTGTTGATGGGAATGGCAAAGCCGATGCCCGAGTTCTGTTCGGCGCCGTTGGAGGCGATCATGGTGTTGATGCCGATGACCTCGCCGCGGGAGTTGAGCAGCGGGCCCCCGGAGTTGCCGGGGTTGATGGCCGCGTCGGTCTGGATGGCGTCCTCAATGGGCGCGCCTTCGGCTCCGTGAATGGAGCGGATGGAGCTGATGATGCCGCGGGTCATGGTGCCGCTGAGGCCGAAGGGATTGCCGATGGCGTAGACCTTCTGGCCCACGGCAAGCTCACTGGAATCGGCCAGCGTGACCGGTTGCAGGTTAGGCGCGTCGATTTGCAACAGGGCCAGATCGTGAACCCTGTCAGTGCCCACCACCTTGGCAGCGTAGCGGCGCTTGTTGCTGAGCATGACCTCGATGCCGCGATTGGCGTTCTCGACCACATGGTAGTTGGTGAGTACATGGCCGGCCTTGTCGAGGATGAAGCCGGAGCCCTGGCCGTGCTGCGGGACGACTCCCTCAAAGAAGTTGAAGACCAGGATTGTGGAAGTGATGTTGACCACCGAGGGCAGCACCCGCTTGTAGACGGCGATGTTGTTCTGCTCCTCGGCGTCGTAGGCGGGCGCGGCCTCGGCTTCAGTAAGCTGGAGCGGAGAGTTTGTGGCCTTGGCGGGAAAGAGCGCGAAACGGCTCCAGGCCGGACCGCCATGACTGGGGGAGAGATGCGAGGTGAGGTACCAGAATCCGCCCACCAGAAGGACAACCAGGAGAACGCGGCGCATTAGTTTCATAGCTCCTAGACCCTAAAAACCTTCCTGAAATCGTCAGTCATCACTGGTCAGTTTTCAGTAAAGACCGCTTAACGCAGAATCGACGACCACCGACAACTGAAAGCTGACCTCTGACAACTGGTTTACGGCGGCAGCGCGCGCAAGTTCCCGGAGGGAGCGGCGCGGCCACCATTTCTTATTCTAAAGACAAGGTACGCGGAAATTTGTTGCTCTCCTCACAAAGGCGCTGCCACAGCGCGGCAACCTGGGAGTGGAGCGCGGATTGATCTCCTGTGTTTTCAAGGACATAGTCGGCACGGGCAGCCTTCTCCGCATCGGGGATCTGGTGGGCCAGCCGGAGACGGGCATCGGCTTCGGCGGCCTTGCGGCTAGGACCGGAGCGGCCGGGAGAGCTGGATGAGCTGATTCTGGCGGCATAACGGGCGATCTTCAACTCGTCGGGCGCGGTGACCAGGATTACGCGGTCAATGCGGCGGCGCCAATCGGCCAATACGCTCTCCTTTTCACCGCGAGCGCGAGCGTCGCGCTCCACCTCAAAGATCAGCGCCGACTCGATGACAGCGACAGCCGCGGGGTTGCGGGCAAAGACCGAGTCCATCCAGCGGCGCTCGACGGCGATCACCTCCGGATGCACGATGGCGTTCAGATCGTTGAGCCGCCCGCCCTGAAAGGCGAGTGCGGCCAGCCGGGCGCGGTTGAGGCGGCCATCGGGATTGACCACTTCAGGGCCGAAAACGCGCACAATCTCGGCATAGACCTGCTGGCCCGGTTCCATCAGCGCGCGGCCCAGCTCATCGGCCTCGATAACCTCGGCGCCCATTTCGCGCAGGATTGCGGCAACGGTGCTCTTGCCGCTGCCGAGACCGCCGGTGAGACCAACTTTCAGCATTCAGGCCCTCAATAACTCTTCGATCTGATCAAGATGATGGCGGCGATGCAAGTGCCGGCTGAGAAAGTTGGATCGTTCCCCAGCCTGTATCTCTGCCGCCAATTCGGGAGAGGCTCCTTCAGCGGCACGGTCGGCGGCTTCGGCGGAGTCACGAACCCATTGCAGAAGATTGGAGACGGGAATCATCCGCGCCATGGCGTCAACTACCTGATTGATGGCATTGTAAGGCTCGTTGGTTGGCTTGAAACCACTCTTCGCCCACTCATGGAGCATCACTACCGCAAAGGAGTCCCAGAAAGCCAGGTGAGCTAAAGCGTCCGCGACCGTCCAGCCGTTGGGAAGTTCTTTTCTCAAGTTCTCCTCGTTCAATCCTGCCAGCAGATGGATGAGGCGCCTCCGCTCCATGTTGTTTTCTTCGATGTAATCGGCCATCAGGGCTCCCTTCCGGTGTGGACTGTATTAGAGCCCCCGCCGCATTTTGGCCGCGCGAACGGTGTTGGCCATCAGCATGGCGATGGTCAGCGGGCCCACGCCGCCGGGCACGGGCGTGTACGCGCCGGCCAGCTCGAAGGCTTTGGGGTGCACGTCGCCCACAAGGACCGAACCCCGCTTGGCGAAGGTGGCTTCGCGCTTTTGGTCGCCGGCAAAGAAGCGGTCGAATTCCTCGCGGCTGGCGATGCGGTTGATGCCCACGTCGATGATGGTTGCGCCGGGGGAGACCATCTCCGGGGTAATGAAGCCGGGGCGGCCAACGGCGGCGACCAGAATGTCGGCCTGGCGAGTGAGCTCTCCGAGCTTTTGCGTTTTGGAATGGCAAATCGTCACGGTTGCGTTCTGGTGGAGCAGCAGGATGGCGGCGGGTTTGCCGACCAGGTCGCTGCGGCCCACGACTACGGCGTGCCGGCCGCTGATGGCAATGCCGCTGCGCTGCAAAATCTCAATCACCCCGGCGGGAGTGCAGGGCGCCAGAGCCGGCCGGCCTGCCTGCAAGAGGCCCGCGTTTACCGGATGAAGGCCGTCCACGTCCTTGGCGGGCAAGATGGTGTCGAGCAGCGCTTTCGCGTCAACTTGTGCCGGCAGCGGCAACTGGATGAGGATGCCGTCGATGTCCTCTCGATCGTTGAGGCTGGCCACCAGGTCGAGCAGCTCCTGGGTGGTGACGGTCTCGGGCGGGGTGACGACTTCACTGAAGATTCCGAGTTCGGCGCAGCTCTGCGCCTTGCCGCGGACATAAATCTCCGACGCGGCCACATGGCCCACCAGCACTACCGCCAGGCCCGGACGAATGCCCTGCTCTGCCAGCAGCTTCACCTCTTCCGCAACTTCCTGCTTGATTGCCGCGGCAATCGCCGCGCCGTCCAGGATCCTTGGCATCTTTCGCTCCAGATATTCATCGTATCGCTTCCCGCCACCGGGTGAACTCGCCGCTCTTCACGAATCAAATATAAGCAATCCTGCTTATATTGTTGATGGGGCATGGGCACAGCGGGTAATGCCTGCGCCCGTTCCCGCCTGATAGCATTTCCGTATGTTTTTTCCCTCTCTTCGCAAATCCCCTAGCGTTGGATCGATCGCCGGCGTGGCCCTCGTTTTGGGCACGGTTTTCAGCCTTCCCGGCGCGCAGGCGCAGGATTCCCATGCGGCCCGGGAGCCGGATCGCGCCCGCATTGAAGAGGTTCTGAAAGGGCTCAACCGGGGCCATTCGTTTAGCCAGGTCGCGGTTGCGCCGGATGGCAAGCATCTGGCCTGGATTCAGAATGCGAAGGACGGCGCCGAAATCCGCGTGGCTCCGTTGGACGACCTGACCAAGAGCGAGCGTGTGACTGCGGCGGCCAAGCCGGAGCAGCACTGCCACGAGGGCGAGCTCGTCTGGTCGCCGGACGCCAAGACGCTGGCCTTTTTCTCCGATTGCGCCAAGCTGGGCGAGCAGACCGACCTCTATGCTGCTCAGCCCGGCGGCAGCCCGGCCCGGCGGCTTACCGAACTGAAGGGCTACGTGGACTCGCCGGCCTTTTCGCCGGACGGGAGCCGCGTGGCCTTCTTATATGTCGAAGGGGCGACGCGCCCGTCCGGGGCGCTGGCGGCCGTGAAGCCACCGTCCGGAGTCATTGGCGAGGATGGCGTGGAGATTGAGCGGGTGGCCGTCGCCCGCGTCAAAGCGTCGAAACCTGAGACCCCCGAGTGGGCTACTCCACCCGATCTTCATGTCTACGAGTTTGATTGGCGGCCGGATTCGAAGGGGCTGGCTTACATCGCCGCCAATCCACCGGGAGAGAACAACTGGTGGGTCGCGAAGCTCTACACCCAGGAGCTTGGCGGCTTGCCCAAAGCCGTTCTGGCGCCCGCCGAGGTCTCCGGCCCGCTGCACGGCCTGCAGATCGCCGTTCCGCGCTGGTCGCCGGACGGCAAGACCATCGCTTTTATCGGCGGCCTGATGAGCGACCAGGGAGCGACCGGCGGCGACGTCTGGATCGTCTCCTCGAGCGGTGGCCAGCCAATCGACCTGACCCCGCAACGGCCCACCTCGCCGGCCTGGATCGAGTGGGAGGGCAACGAGCACATCGCTGTCAGCGAACTGGCAGGCGGCAATAGCCAGTTGGTCCGCTTCCGCCTGGAAGTCGACTCGACCGGCGAAAGCATAACCACCAGCTTTGGCTCGCCCATCTTCAGCATTCCGGGCAGCGTAGGCGACGGGCGCATGGAAATGAGCCTTTCCTCCACAGCCGATCACTCGATGTTCGTCTTCCGCGCCAGCACCTTCGACAATCCCGAGGAGATCTATGCGGCCAGATCGGGGAGCGTGACCGGCGAGGAATTGGCGTTTAGGACACAGTTGTCGCACTTCAACGACGGCGTGGAGCCGGCCTGGGGCAAGTCCGTCTCGCTGAACTGGAAGAGCGACACGTTCAGCGTGCAGGGCTGGCTGATGCTGCCCAAAGACTACGATCCGGCGAAGAAATATCCGCTGATCGTGATCGTGCACGGGGGGCCGGGCGCGGCGGAGCTCTCTCACTGGGGTGGCGGCAGCCTGAGCGCGGCGGCCTTTTCGGCGCTGGGCTACTTCGTCCTGCTGCCCAATCCCCGCGGCAGCTTCGGGCAGGGCGAGGAGTTTGTCCAGGCCAACCGCAAGGACTTCGGCTACGGAGACTTGCGCGACATTCTGGCCGGCGTGGACGCGGTGCTGGCCAACTATCCGGTGGACCCCGGCCGGGTAGGAATTACGGGCTGGAGCTATGGGGGATTCATGACCATGTTTGCCGTCACCCAGACGCAGCGGTTCAAGGCGGCGGTTGCGGGCGCGGGCATCTCGAACTGGCAGAGCTATTATGGCGAGAACTCGATCGACCAGTGGATGATTCCGTACTTTCGCGCCTCAGTCTACGACGATCCGGCCGTCTACGCCAAAAGCTCGGCCATCAACTTCATCAAGCAGGCCCGCACGCCCACGCTGGTGGTGGTGGGCGACAGGGACGGCGAATGTCCAGCGCCCCAGTCCTACGAGTTCTGGCACGCCCTGCGCGACCGGCGCGTGCCCACGCAGCTGGTGGTCTACCCCAACGAAGGGCACGGGTTTGCCGACCCCGCCCACCGGCGCGACGTGATGGAGCGGGCCGTGCAGTGGTTTGCGCGCTATATGCCGCCGGCGGAGTAGTGGGACCTGTCCGCGCCCTGACTGCTCGCCATCGGTGCGCGGCGGAGTCTATTGGGAGCAGGGGTGGAGAATCGGGCCGGGCAGCTTCCGGCCGGCAGTGAGCCGTGAGCCACTTCGTCCTGATACACTTTTCCTTGGAGTTTCAAAGCGTGTTTTGCCGACCGGCTGCATGGAAGAGCGTACCGCCGCCGGCCGGTCATGGGAGCGGATTTCACCAGTTGCAGGCCAGTTCAGGCATGTTGACGGGCCGCTTATAACTCATTTTTTCTTGAGGGATTCGCCAGAGACCGTTCCGTGCATCGAAGCGGCGGGGCGGGGAGGATTCATGCGGCGGTTTTTAACGCTTGTTTGCTTGATGAGCCTGGCCATTCCGGCCGGGATTTCGATCTCCGGTTGCACGCGCAACCCGGCAGGGAACTATTGCAACGGCCTGGGTTACGGCCAGAAGATCACGGACGTGAACTCCATCACATTGCAGCCGCAGGTCGGCGGCATCTCGCTGGCCTTTGGGCAGACGCAGCAGGTGAGCTCGCCCGGGGCCAAGAATTGCAAGGGTGCTGCAGCCAATTTTTCGGGAGGGTTTACCTATAGCACGACGAACACCCAGTTGGTGGATATCTCGCCCACCGGCAACATTTGCGCCGGCACGTGGAACCGGAACACCGGCGGCGGCATCGCCAACTACACTTACTGCAACAAGCCGAATCCGCTGCCCTCCACCGGCGGCCTGCCCTACGCGACGGCTTACATCACGGCGTCCGCGGCTTCGGTGACTTCCAATCCGGTGGAGGTTTACGTGCATGCGCAGGTAACCTCCGTTACCCTTGTCACTCAGCCCGTGTCGGGGTCCGCGCAGCAGTGCTTTTCGCAGGGCACCCTGGCGACACTCGACGCGCAGGCTTGCTTCGCCAGCAACAACACGCAGTATGAGCTCTGCGCGCCGTCTTCAGTTACCAGCAACTATGCCTGCGCGGGGGGACTGCCCCCCGGCGTGACCTCGGTCCCCGAGTGCACCTCGATCATTGGCACTCTCAGCTACACGGTTGGCACTCCCGCCGTCGCCACTATTGCCACCAACACCACCACAAACCAGGTGAGTATCACCGCTGAGCAGCCGGGCACCACCGTGATCACCGCATCCGTAGCCGGCTCGGGTTCGTCGGCCGGTTACTTTTCCACCTGTCCGCCAAAGTCGATCAACGTGACCTTGGCGAACGGAGAAACCGTGGGCACGGTCACTCAGGGCGTGACCCAGAACCTGACCACCACCGCCCTCGACACCAACGATAACCCTATCACTGGTCTTACGCTGGCTTATCAGTCGACCGACCCGCTCGATATCAGCGCAACGACCGACGGAAGCATCGTCCCCAACTTCCCCGGCACTGCATCGGTCTATGCCATCTGCCAACCGGCCTCCTGCAATCCGTCTCCGATCAATGAGATCGGCTTGTATGGCACCGGCCTCCCCATCTCCTCCAACCCGGTCAAGATCACTACCCCCGGCACCGCCAGCGACTTCGTCTGGTTCGGCGCGCCCGGCCTGTCGCAGTACATCGTTCCCGTCGAACTGCTTAGTGGCACGGTGGGCTCCACGGTGCGCCTGCCTTATGTGCCGAACTCAATGGTGATGGACCGGCTCGGCGATTTTCTGTTCTTCGGTTCATCCCACGCATTGATGGAATTCAACACCGTAACCAACAACCTGGTCAAAACAGATACCATCGCCCCCGGTGTGGTCCTGGCCGTCGCGCCAAACGCCCAAACGCTGCTCGTCAACGATCAGGTGCGTCATGTCTTCTATCTCTACGGCAATGGCGGCGTCACCGCCACGTTTGGCGGCATGGGCAGCGCGGCTGCCTGGACTCCCGATTCACAGACCCTGTACATCACCGACAGCGCGGCGCTCAACAATACCCCGGAAAATATCGCGGCAGGCATCACCGGCCACACCGACACGTTGTACGTCTACAACTTGAATAACTGGACGACCTATCCCCTGGCTGCTTCGGGCCCTGGCACGCAGAATCCGGGCGGCGCGCAGAACCTGGCCATTACCATCCCCGGCGTAGGCGCGTTTCTCAGCGGCAATCCCACCGTGGCGCACACTTGGTGCCCCTCCGGCATCGTGGGCGACTACTCCAGCATGATCTTCTATCCGCAGGGGCCACCACCGGACAATTCGGTGGCTGCGCAGACCGATATTCTGGCTGCAACCACCGATGGCAACCACATCCTCGGCGCGTCCCTTTCCGGCAACGGCATCACCCTGTCCGACATTGGAGTCACCATCCCCGCATTCAACTGCCTGCCTCCGGAAGCCGACCCCAATTATCCGCTCGCCCCTGGCGATACGCTCTCGCCGCTGTCGCTTACGACCACGTTGAGCCAGACGCCGGCGTTCACAGCCAACGCCGCCGCCGTCAATCAGGTGGTGGCCTCGCCTGCGTCAAACCTGGCATTCATCACCTATGCCCCCACGACCGGCGCTACGACCGGCGCTTCGCTGCCCTATTACGTGCCGGGCAGCGGTGTCGTGAGCAATCTGACGCTGACCGGAAATCCGTCGATTACGGCTCCCCTTGCCGGCGCCTTCAGCCCCGATAACACGCTGTTCTTCGTCTCCACGGCGGGCGACAACATGATCCACTACATCAGCGTGCCCGCTGTCATCAGCAATCCGGGCAAGGCCGACACCAAGCAGATCGCTCCCAACCTGCCCGCCTGCACGCCTGTCTCCGCTGGCGGCAACGACGCGGGCTGCACTTTTTCGGGCGCCGGAACCGTCGTGCCGGCTACTGTGATTGCCGTCAAGCCGCGCTCCACCACGTAGCTTTCAGGTCATCCAGTCGCAAACAGAAAAGCCGGCCTCGCGCCGGCCTTTCTGTTCATCGATCCAACACAGCGCGGGAAGGCGGAGCCATCTCCGCGCGATAGAATCGAACCATGATCAAGGGGATCTCTTTTCTTCGTCCTGCCGGGAGCGCGGCGGCCTATGACCGGCTGGCCAGCTTCTGTTCCGCGCTGGGCTTTGCTTCCGGCCGGGGATGGGAAGAAGAAACCAGTCACCCCAACGACGAAGACCAGTCCCTTCACCCCAGCGAGCAAACATCACTCGCCGGGGGCCCCGAGTCGTTGGGGACCCCGACAACCAGCCGGGGAGCTTCGTTCCTGGCCCCGCTCGGCAACCTGGAGATTGTTGACGGCCAGTTTCCCTCCACCGCCGATGTGCTGGTGGAAGTGACCGCGCTCGATGCCGTGCACCAGGCCGCCGAGAGCTGGCTTCGCGCCCAAGGCGGCGATTCAGCCGCCGCGCGGCTCTCGCCCATTACGGAAACGCACTGGAAGTCGCGCATCTTTACCGTCGAGCCGGAGCCGGGGTTTGCATTTTCTTTCTGGTCTTGGTCCGATCCGCTCCACGGCAAACCAGTAGCCGTCGAAGGCGACTTGTCCGCCGCCGGAATGCGCTTTGTCATCGTGGTGGCGCGCTGGAATGCCGTCATCACCGAGCGGCTGCTCGAAGGCGCGTTCGACGCCCTGCTGCGCAGCGGAGCCAAGCGGAACGACATTGAAGTGGTCCGCGTTCCCGGCGCATGGGAGATACCGGCCGCCGCCCGCGCTGTCGCCAATGCAGGCCGGGTGGACGCCATCATCCCCCTCGGCTGCCTGTTGCGCGGCGAAACCGCCCACTTTGAGGCCATCTACAACGAAGTGGCGCGGGGCATTGGGCAGTCGCAGCAGGAAACCGGCATTCCCCACAGCTTTGGCGTGCTCACCTGCGAGACTCTGGAGCAGGCCCTCAACCGCGCCGGCATCAAGGCCGGCAACAAGGGATTTGAGGCCGCCGTGGCCGCCATCGAGATGGTGAGCCTGCGCCGCAAGCTGGAGCAAGGCCCCGGCCCCCACGTCTCCCGCGGCGGATTCGTCCGTGGGGTGGAAGGCGGCCCTGCTTGAGCGCTGGACCGCGGCGCAAATCGCGCGAGTTGGCCATGCAGATGCTCTATCAGGCCGACATCGGCAAACAGACCCCCGACCAGGTGCGCGCCACCTTCTGGAAGGCCGGCGACGAGGTGGAACCGGAAGTCCGCGGCTTTGCCGAAGACCTCTTCCGCGCGGCCGTCGCCCATCAGGAAAAGATCGACGAGCTGCTCACGACCAACTCCAAGCACTGGCGCCTGGAGCGCATGCCCGCCGTGGACCGCAACCTGCTGCGCATGGCCGTGGGCGAGATGCTGGGCTTCAAGGGTACGCCCTTCCCCATCGTTATCAACGAGGCACTAGAAATCGGCCGCCGCTACTCCGCCCCCGAGTCCATCAACTTTCTGAACGGAATGCTGGACGCGATCGCGCGAGGCCTGATCGGCAAGTAAAAACGCGGGGTCAACTATAGAACGTGGGCGCCCCACCCCTTCGGCCGCGCTCAGGGCAGGCTTTCGCGGCATGTCGCCGCGGAGACTTTTTGCCGCTAAGATGGGATACTCATCCCTAAAGTTCTTTATAGTTTTCAGCAAACAAGCCTCTACCGGCAAGCTTCACTGGGACGGTCGAGCACACCATTGGTCCTGACCCGGTTATCATGCCGCAGCACGGCGCCCGACTTCAGCACCAGCCTTCCGTCCTGGCTGAGAAGCGGATCAAGGTCGAAGTCCGCGCCAACCGGCGCTCCATCCACCGTTTGCGCGCAGTACCAATCCTTTTCGCGGGAATCGCCGTTTTTGTACCACCGTTGGCAGCCGATCGTCGCCTTATCGGAATCCAGGGCGCACTGGAACCACAGAAACAGCGGCTGGAAATCGCCTCTGCCCGAGCCCGCAATCGCAACGGCATCGGCAGGGATTTTGGCTGGCCGCCGGGAAGAGTTAGCGTGCGCAAGGATTGGCTTGTGCACCTCTCGAAGGCATCCGGCGTCCTTGAAGTTCTCGAACAGAGAGCCCCGTCCGATCCTCAGCGTGGGGCCATCGGACGGCCTGATCCAAATGGATCGCCGGCTCACCCGGATCGGAATCTGCTTCCCGGCAAAATCCTCCATGTTGCCGAACTTGCCCTCGTGAAAATAGCTTCGTCCCTCCCCAACCAGGACCTGATCGCCCAGCCGGAAACAGAAGGCGCTGGACGGATTGGCCAGCGCAGGGCACCCACCGTTGCACGGAATGTACTCTGCCGCCTCCACGAGCGTCGCTGTCTCAAAGCCCTTTGCCGGCCGGGCTGATGCGCAAATCGCGCAGCTCATCGAAACGAGCACGGCAAGCAGGATGGGCAACAATGCCCCTAACGTCTGGTACCGGTCCGGCTCGGAGGGACCCATGCGCCGGAAAAAACACCAAGGAACAGCCATGCAAATAAAGGTACAACCAATCGATTCCATCGACAAATGACCGGACCCCATGCACGCGGCCGCTACACAGATCGCGGGATCGGGTTGTAGCAGTTATATCTCCTTTCAAAATTCAACGCCGTGTCAGAACGCAGCCGTCTATGATTAAGACAGCAGTCTCGCGGAGCCGGGCTGCGACGGGCGAGAACGATTGACGGGGTGACAAGCGTTTCTCCGGTAAGTGGCTAACAGTTTGTACACGGGCGTCACGGATTTGGGCCGGGCGACGAACAAGAAGATAGGATTGCCGATCGGCAAGGAAGTTGCGATAGGCAAGCAGCCATATAAGCGTGCGTCGAGAGACAGGAGCGTTGGTCGGTTGGCAGAGGATCAATTAGCAGCAATCAAGACGGTTCTGTCGTTCATCCGGCATTGCTGGCGGCGTGGAAGCTACGTCGAACGCACGATAATGCGATCAGCGAGCTTCGAAGAAATGTTGTCATGCTTGTCCCCGTTAGCTGCCAATGCGTGGCGCCTGGAAGAGAAGACGCCGGAAGGCTGGATTGCCAGGAGTGGTGAATGTTGCGCCTATTTCTTCCCCAGGATGTGGCGGAGACGATGTCTGTTCCGGAGCCTGCTTGTCTGGGATTGGGCGCGCCGGTCCGGAATCAGTCCGACCCTGAACGTGGGCATGCAGCTGGGCCCGGATCGTGACCAGGGACACTGCTGGCTTTCAATTGGAGATAGACCATTCTGCGAATCGGGAGGCTGGCCGAGTCAGTACGGCATTCTGTTTCACCGCGGCAATGATGTGCAGTACTGGACCAGCTTAATCACAGATGCGCAAGACCCGGAAATGTCCGTGTCAAAGAAGGACTGCTCAAGGTCTCAGAATTAGGTTTCAGATGGAGAGTGGCCTGTCCGGCGTGTTTTGTCGCCCCCACCCCCGGCGGCCAGCAACAGCGCCCTGCCGGTGATTGCCTCCATCCTCGCCCCCGGCTTGGCTGCGCGGCAGCACCAGCTCTACAAGCCGTGCCGCCTGTTGCTTGAACTCGAGCGTGTAACGTCCCCGCTTTGCCTTCGTCATTTTCGATTCCCTTTCGCTATGAGAACAGCTTGCCAGGAGTCTGTCGGGAATAGATTTCCCATCCCTTAGAATCAATAACTTACGAATTCTGCGCTTTTCACTTAGGTTATTGATTCTAAACGGCCTAACCTGGCAACAAAACCAGTCTTCGACAGACTTCCAGGGATACGTTTTACGCGGGCAAGGTCAGTGTGAAAACCAAGCAGCAAACCCTGCATACGTGATGAACATCACTGACGCGCCATCCCGTGCGGACACAACCTCATGTCTGGTTGTGGTTTTTGGGGAGTCGCCATGGAAACAACGCAGGCCAAAACGGGAGTTCCGGGAGAGGATATCCCCGCCTCTGGCAACGCCCACAACCACGCGAAATCGCAGGTTAGCGAGAATGTCACCTGGAAGAACCTGGGAAACAGCCTGGTTCTGCTGAACCTGGTGGATTCTACCTATTACGTCTTGAACGAGACCGCGTCGTCGGTCTTCCGCGGGGTGCTTGACGGCAGAACAGACCGGCAGATCGCGGAAGGGCTCGCTGAGGAGTACGAGTGCTCTGTCGCTCAAGCTTTAGCAGACGTACAAGAAGCACGCGATCATCTGACAAAAGAAGGTGTGCTGAAGGCCGCGGAATGAACGCCGCCTTAGGCGGGCGTTGTCCGCAAGAGCGTGACTAAGTTTATCAATCAATTGGAGGAAGGTGACAAATGAAAACCGAAAACAAGAACGTTGAGCCGGCGAAAAAGGCTTACGTAAAGCCTGTAGTGACCAAGCACGCGGCCGCTACACAGATCGTGGGCTCATCCTGCGGTTGTGGCTACTTGATTGCCACTTACGGCAATGGGGTTTACTACATCTAAGACAGCGGTCTCGCGGAGTCGGGCAGCGGCGGGCGCGAACGATTGATGAAGTGACAAGCGTTTCTCCGGCAAGTGTCTGACAGCTTCTACGCGGGCGTTACTGACTTGGGCGGGATGAGGAACAAGAAGATAGGCTTGCCGCTCAGCAAGGAGGGTGCGAGCGGTAAGCAGGCGTATAGGTGTGCGTCGAGAGGCGGGAGCGTTCGGTTTGGTGGAAGGCCGAACAGCAGGAGTTAGAGCGGTTCTGTCATATTCCTGGCATTGCTGGCGACGCGCGGGCCTCGCTTGGCTGCGCGTGCGTCAGCATTGGTGTGTTCGCCAGCACTTCTCGGAGCGCGCAGACTCCAATCCCGAGAGTTACAAGTGAAGGCGCTGCCATGTGCAAGGTCAAAGGAGTTTCAGCGCAATTAAATCGTGCTATGTTCGGATCATTTTTCGTTAGGAATGAGAGAAACGATGTTGCCAATTCCAGAAAGCGCCTGCGATCCGGTTGGCCTATGGCTCAAGGCCAGGCCGGACGGCGGGCAGCGGGGATATTGGCATTCAATGCGCTTTACATTCGCCGGGACGCCGGTCTTGGTGCGCTCCAGATGCGCGGATGTGATTTCCTTTCTTCGGCGTGAAATCAGCGTGTATTACCCGGATAGCGCTTCCCTGGCCGATCACCGGAAACGATGCCGAGTTGAGATAAGCGTCGTAGACGGCAGGCAAGATCAGGGGATCGTTGTGGCGATTGGAGAGGGGGCGTCGATGAAGCAGGCGCTGAATTTGCCTCCCCCGTGCGCGACGATTTCGACCGCTGAGTTCGTGCACATGCGGTGGAATGAACTCGAGACCTTTTGGCGGCCTTTTGACCTGTTGGCATCAGTGAGGTTTTCAACCACAACCGATGTGCGCCTGCTGGTTGCCATGGAGGCCCCCCGTCGTGACAAGCCAGCTGCGCGCACGCGACGGTTGCGCGCCAAAGTGGACACAGTGACACCATCCGCGGGCGGGGTGGGGGTCAAAGCGGACATGCCTGGCCGGCGATATGTTCCCTTGGCGGAGATTGCCGATTTGGTGAGGGTGATGACCGTGCGGGCTCAGGGCCACTTTTGCCTGCACGCGGCCACAGTTGCCTTGGGCGACCGGGGCATACTCCTCGCGGGCCCCAGCGGTTGCGGCAAAACCACAACTGCTTTGTCGTTGTTGCGCGGCGGCTACGAACTGCTCGGCGATGAACACTCTGTGCTGAATGCAAGTGAGGAGCGCATTCGAGTGACCGGGTTTAACAGTGCGCCACGGGTAGTGGGGAAAGCGCTAAGAACCCTCGCACGGTTGGAGCTGACTTTGCAATCCGCCGGCGAAGGCAAGAATCCTATTACGCTTCCGAAGGCGAGTTTCTTGAGGCAGAACCCATGGTTGCGGCCAGCCCTGATACTTTTTCTGCGGATTGGGCCAGAGGTCAGCGAACATCTGGTAAGCCCGCTGTCAATGGAGGAAGCGTTCGTCCGAGTCACAGGACAGGTGCTGGATCCAACCAATGTTTTCCGGAAGGCTGAGCAGACTCAGGCGATCATTAAGCTGATAGAGCAGTGCCCGGCCTACGAACTGGTTCTGGGCAAGAACCTGGCGTCCCTCCCAGAGCTTGTTCGTAGCCTCATGGAGCCTGCCCTATGAGGTTGGAATTGGCCAAAGCGTGCCTGGAGGATGCGCTCGAAGCAACGCGCAAAGCGGGCGTCGTGTTGCTGACGGACGAGGAGTCGCCGGAAGCGGACTTCCTGCTGATCATGAGCCTGGCCGATGTAAACGAGGCGGTATGGCAGACAGCGCGTAATGTGCTGATCCATCGTTGTCCGTGGTTAGCCATGGAACCTTCGTTTGTACGGCCTGTACCAGATTCCGCTCTGGTCAGTTGGCAGGGCAAGGCTTGGGCGTGCCTGCGTCGCGGGATAAAACTTTTGATTCGCGAGGCCGAGTCGAATCCGAATCTTCTGAAGCGGTTTTTGACGATACCAGGACTGATCCCGGACGTAATCGAGGAGTTGCAAGATTCCGGCCGAGGTGCTTTGGCCTTGGAAATGGCGAATCCAGCCGGCCATAATACTGCGAATCCTCCCGCGGAAAGGCAGATCCTCCTGGCCCCCACGTATCGCTGCAACCTGAGTTGCAGCTACTGTTATGCGAAGGGTTTTTCCGAGGGTTTTCCTGCGGATATGTCACTGGAGGATCTGGAAGTTGCCCTCTCCTGGGCTGCGGCACAGGGTGTTAACAGCATTTTGCTTTGTGGTGGCGAGCCCACCACCTACTCGCATTTCCCGCAGCTTTTGCAAATGACGAAAAGCCGTGATATATCCGTCCGTATAACTAGCAACTGCCTGTATTCCGCTTCCCTGCGAGAACAAATCGTGACGCCGGCGATCCGCGAGCTGGTGGGGCATTACAACCAGGAACGGATGGAAATGTCTCCATCTTCCGCGGAGGTTTTTGAGAAGAATCTGCAGGCCGCCCAGGCGGCGGGCGTGCCGGTGCTGATTCGATACTCCTTGACGGAACAAAGCACTCCCGCGGAGTGGCGCGCGGTGATTGACTTGGCCCATCGGCTTTCCATCCCGCAGATTAATTATGCTCTGGCCTTCAGGGGATCAAAAGGCGCGAATGCTTACTTCAAGTGCCGGGACGCAGTCGGGTTTGTCGGCGGGCAACTGGAGGACCTGCTAACGGGATTTTGCAGCGATGTCGCGAATAGCGGGCTCCGTTTGTACCTGAGCAAGCCATTCCCACTGTGCGCCCTGCGGCCCGAATCCCTGCGGCGGATCTATAGCAATGGAACTCTCCGCACGGCGTGCACGGCGTTTTGCGACGGCTTCTCGCGCAACTTGACGATCAATCCGGATCTGAGCACCTTCCCGTGCAGTGGAATTGCCGTACGCGGTCCCAAGATAACTGAATTCTCAAGCTTCGCAGACGCTGGCCGGCATTCCGCCCAGCTCATCCGCGATCTTATGTTGCGGCCTTATGCCGAGGAGTGCGGCCATTGTGCGTTATGGTATCGCGGCTTCTGTCAAGGAGCTTGCCTGGCGGAACACTTCTGGATGTCGCGTGAGGAGAAGAAGGGGCCAGGAAACGTAGAGGTATCATGGACGCAAAGCGGCGTTTGACGATTATGTTGTCCGGCGGTTTAGGGGACTGTCTGCTGGCGAGCGCCTTTGTCCGCTATTTCGATCAATGCGGCCGGTATGATTGCATCATATGCGCGCTTCCAGCGCAGGCCGCTCAATTGTACGACTGTAATCCGCGTGTCAGTAGACTCGTGACCTGCAGCGGCGACGACCTCTGGCTATGGGGCCTTCCAGAAGACGGAGGCGATGTCTTTGCGCCCTTTACAAAAGTTAGTTTAGCTGAGAGCCCGGATCCAAACCAAGCGATCAGGCTGCAACTGGACCGTCTTCTCGATCTGAACTTGGGGACAGAGCCTGCGTGGCGGCAAATCGCTTCATTTTATGATCTGGACATGAAGGATGGGTCGCTCGAGCTGGTCACCAGTGCGCCGGACGAGGAGTGGGCGGAAGATGTTTTGCGGCCATGGCGAGGGAAAAAGCGCGTTCTTATCAATTCTCGAACGCCACTTGTTGAAAAGGAGTACCCGCTTGAGCAATGGCAGGTTATCGTAGACGCGCTGAGGACCGAGGCCGGCGCGGTGGTGCTGGAGTTGGGTGAAAACGGCTCGGTGTTGAAGGGTACGTCTCTGATTTCTCCGTTGCCGGGTTTGCGGCAAACCGCCGCGCTGGTTCGCCGATGCGATTGTGTTGTTAGTGTCGATTCCTTTCCTGCGCACCTGGCAGCGGCGGTTGGGACACCCGCGGCGGTGCTATTCGGCCCAACAAATCCAGTGGTTTGGGGACATCCTACGACGCGTTGCATTCGCACGAGCCAGTGCCCGATTTGCGGAAATACTCCGCGGCTGCGCCAGTGCAAGCGGAGTTTGTGCATGGAGGAGATACCTCCGCAAACAGTGGTAGAAACGGTAGTGGACATCCTTGCAAGCGTCAGTTAGCCTTCGGAAGGTGGCAATATGTCTAACCCTCAATCTGTGGTTGTGATCAGCAGCCCCGGCGGACGGAATGAAGACTCTGCTCAGCTGACGGAGCCCTATCAGCCGGTTACTTGGAACGTAGGTTTTGTCCAGGATTGCAACTTGCGGTGCAAATACTGCTGTACGGGATTTGGCCGGCTAGGCCATGGATCCAAGTTCATGCAGCCGGAGGTTTGGCGGAAGCTTTGCGATCTGATGCTTAGCATGAGCGCCGGCCGTCACCGGATCCGTCTGGATTTCGGAGTCGGAGAGACGTTTCTCCATTTCGACGAAGCCATGCAGTTCTTGGACTATCTGCGTCACCAGGCGGGCGGCAAGGGAGTGCAAATTGAAGCGCTAATGACCACGAATGGGACGCTGGCGACGGTTGAGCAATTAAACACCTGTCTGAAAAAGAAGATATCCCTGACTTTCAGTATTGACGGATCAGCTTCCTCGCACGACTCCTTCAGGAGATTTCCTGGTGGAAAACCGACGCATCGAATCGCCTTGCAGAATTGGCGGCGTTACAGGGCCATGGTCAGGAGCGTCGATGATCCTCCGGGGTGTGGAGTGTCCAGCGTGATTGCGGGTGACGCCCGCCTGCGGGATGTTGTCCGGTTTTGGCGGAAGCAGGGGGTCATGCAGTATAAGGCAATTCCCGCGGAGCCGAGCAGACATTTGCGATGTTTCAAACAGCATGAGTCGCAAGTTAGTCGCAACAGGTATCTCAAGGATCTTGAGGATCATGCATTCTCAGAGGTGTCGCGTCTGCGGGACAGCGATCTCCTAGAGAACTTCGAGGGGCCGAAGGGGATTCTCGACTTGTGGATGCGCTTGAGCAGGGCGGCGCCCTATCGATCTTGCGGCGCGGGATACTCCGTGATTTGTGTTGACTCAGACGGAACGCTCTTTCCATGCCAAGGGTTTCTCGGCTTCGCGGAACGAAGCATCGGGGATGTCAACGGCGGCGTGCTTCCCGCCAAGCTCTCGGAATTCCGCTCCGCGAGATCGCGGGTACAAACCCAATGCTGTGGTTGTTGGGCGCGTTTTCTCTGCGATGGTGCGTGTTTCGCCGGTGACCCGAAGACTGGCATTGTCCTGGACACATGGAACGGGTGCGAGCTCATCAAGTCGCACGTGGAGATCGCCGTTAAGAGCTACCAAACCTGGTGCGGGTATATGAAGGGAAAGACGGAGAAGGAAAAGCAATAAGATACCGGGACTGGAAGTAGGAGTCGAAAGCGAATACCAATCGCCGGCGCGCCGCTGAAATGAGGGATTTAACTGCGTGAAGACCTATCTGAGGATGCTATCTTACCTTCGTCCTTATCCGCTGAACATTCTCTCGACTTGGGTGTTGTCCGTTCTTATCGTCGGCCTCGAAATCGTATCCGTATGGGTCGGCGCGACTCTGGTTGAAAAGATACTTATCAGACCGGGTTCTTCTTCGGTGACTGCGCCTAGCACTGCTTTCATGACGCAATCGTTGGACCTGTTCGTGTCTTACCTTCTGAAGCAGGCAACGCCGTTTCGATCTTTGCTGGTGGCGGTCGGCATCTTCTTCGGGGCACAGGGGTGCATCGCGGCTTTTCGTGTCATTAAACTTGCTATCTTTACGCGAATGACTCAGTCAGTCTTGGCTGAGGTCCGGCGCCAGATGTTTGAGCGTCTGACCGAGTGTGACCTCGCTTTCTACAGGCGATACCGGCACGGAGGAACAGCCTCGCTCTTTTTGATGGACGTGGACCAGCTCAACCGGGGATTCACCGACAGTGTTGATCGCCTCTTCATGCAGCCCGCCCGATTATTAGTGGCGCTGGGACTCATGGCGGCGCTTTCCTGGGTGTTGACCAGTTATGTTCTGATGGTCCTGATTGTTGCCGGTGTTCTTATTCACCTGACCGGCAAGATGATGGAGGATAGATTCCGCGCGGTTTTCGAGAAGCGCGCCGAGGTCCAGGCGCATCTCGTGGAGTTTCTATCGACCGTCATTGTCGCACGGGCTTTCGGTCGGGAAGGATATGAAAAAGGGCGATTTGACGCAAAGTGTCATGACCTCAAGGACACCTTTATCAAGGCAATCGTGATCAACTCAATGACCCCTGCGGCGGTGACGATCGTTTTTCTCGCCGGAGGAGCCGTGCTACTCACATGGTGTGGCTATCAAGTCTTAGTGCGAGATGCGATGTCCAGTTCGGTTGTTATAAAGATGACCTTTTTGCTCCCCTTGGTGACTTATCCGCTGGAGTCTCTGGCATCCTTATCGAACTCTGTCCGGGAATCGCTGGCAAGTGCGAAGCGCGTCTTCAACTTTCTAGACCAAGAGTCGCCGTGGCGGGAGCTGCCAAACGCCATATCCCCCGCGCCCTTCCGGGAAGAAATTGTTCTGAAGAACGTAGAATATCAATTGGAGGGAACAAGGATCCTGAAGGATGTCAGTCTAACCATACCGCGAGGCGTGGTCATGGTTATCTGCGGGCCCTCTGGAGCGGGGAAGACCACCATCCTGAGTCTTTTAGCTGCTTTCATTCACTGCACCAGCGGGTTGATTACTGTCGATGGCACTGACATCCGTGTCTTCCGGGCCGCCAATTGGAGGCGGCAACTGGGGATCGTGCCTCAAGACTGCGTACTACTTAACGCAACTGTGCGCGAGAATCTTCTTTATGCCAGGTCGAATGCCAATGATGCTGAGATGGGTGAGGCATTGAAGCAAGCAGGAATTGATCGGAACTGCGCTCTCCTGAGAGATGGACTCGATACGTTGGTGGGCAATCGCGGGGAGATGCTTTCCGGAGGGGAACGGCAGAGGCTTACAATTGCCAGGGCCCTGCTTAATAATCCAAGCATTCTCCTGCTGGACGAACCTACCTCCATGCTAGACTACGATCACAAGGTGCTGATCGGTGAAGTGATTCAGACGATAGCCAACAACCGGACTGTTATAATCGCATCTCACGATCCATATCTCAGGAAGACGGCGGATCTTGTTGTCGAACTGAACGAAGGCAGAGTCGTTGGCAGTGAGTGTATTGTGGAGAGAGATCTGCCAATATGCGCAGGCGGTGCGAAGGCCGCCAGGGTTATTTGACATTTTGTCGAGAGGGGAGAAAACAATGAACTTGATCATTACCAACACGTGCAATCGAGCCTGTCCTTACTGTTTTGCCAGATCAAGAGTTAATCTTTCTGACACGCAGGCTGGACCGATGACTCAACACATCTCTCTGGACAATTTCGACAAGTATTTGCGCTTCCTTGAAAAAAGCAAGATTCCACTACTGAAACTTCTGGGCGGCGAGCCTACTCTTCATCCTGAGTTCATGGAGATGGTTAGCCGGGCTCATCAGCATGGCTTCGAAACGCTGGTGTTCACAAACGGACTGTGGCCACGTGGAGTTCAGGATGCGATTCGATCGGTTCCAACGGTGGAATGGAAGCTCAAGTTTATATTCAATGTCAATGAACCGAGTCTTCAGCCGAAGGCGCAATGGGAACATGCAAAGGAGAGCATGAGGATTGCAGGGCCGCAGGGCAGCTGTGGCTTTAATATTTATCGTGAGGAGTTTGACCTTCAGTTTATTGCTGATCTCATCGACGAAGCAAGACTTGATCGAGTAGTGCGCCTGGGACTGGCTTCCCCGATTGTGGGCACCGAGAACTCGTTCCTGGGCGGCACATCCTTGAAGGCCATCGGTAACAGGCTGGACGAGCAGTTGAGTAAGCTGGAAAAACGAAACGTACTCGGCTGGTTTGACTGCGGCTTTCCTTTGTGCATGTTCTCCGAGGAGAGCCTCGGGAGGCTAGTCCTGAACTCGCGCGGCTTCCAATCGGTTTGTAGCTACCCAATTGATGTCGGGCCAGAATTGACGGCGTGGCCATGCTTCCCGTTGAGCGACTGCGAGAATGTTCGTATGCTGGATTTTCAGAACGCAGCGGAGATTCAGGCGCACTACACTAGCCGACTTTCGGGAATCCGCCGTATGGGCATCTACGAAGAGTGCTTGACATGCAAGTTCATTGCACGTGGCCAGTGTAGTGGTGGATGTGTGGCGCGAACCATAAAAGATTGGGCTGCTAAAGGCGACGCGGATATCATCGGCAAGCTCGGTTGGACAGCGTCGCACGGTGCGTAAGTCGTGCCTTAAAAGACCTGCTGGTCGCATAGCACCATCACAATCACCCGGTCCTGTTCAGACGGCCAATCTTCCACGCTTTCCTTTCGCCAGGACTCCATCGAGAAGCTAGAATGGTCTGCCATGCGACGGAAGATCGGGAGGTTCCACAAGATTCTGAAGTCTGGCTGCAAGGAGAAACAGTCGAAGCTGCGGAGCGGTCGGACCTATTGATGAAACACGCTCAATCCAATTGAACCCAAATCGGTCACGCCGTGTTCTCATGTGTCATTTCTGAGGGACGCGAGCACATCCAACTGCCGGACTTTTGCTGCGGGAATGACACCAGCGATAAGTCCTGCCAAGCCGCAAACAAGGACCGGGTAGAGAAAGCCCTTTAGACCATAATAAGGAAACAGTTCATTGACATCATTGATATTGGACTGCAATAGTGTGCCGATATATGGAGCAAGTAACACCGACAATGCAACTCCGATTAACGCTCCCGAAACGCCGAGGAGGAAGCTTTCCGATAAGACAGCGGTTAGAATCTCGTAGTGGCTGGCGCCCATAGATATGCGAATTGCGAACTCTCTGCTTCTTCGAGCCGTATTCGTCAACATGACATTCATTACACCTATGAAGGCGATCCCGATGCAGAAGAGCGCTTCCACTTGGCCATATGCCATGAAGTTTGCGACAATGCTCCTGCTCTTTTGAATCTTAAACTGTGATGAGGAGAGATAAAACGTATCCGAGCCCCGGCAGGCTTCCAAGGAGGAGCGCAGGTCGTTAACGACTTCGTCCATCTTTTCGAGACTCGTCCATGCAACCAGAATTTCTCCTATCGCGCCGGACGGAAGCCATAGAACATTTGCACTTTCATACGGAACGATAATGCGAACTTTAAAATAATCATCCGCACCCGGAGGATCTTGAGTCACACCCATTACTCGAAAGGGGCGGCCGTCGATAAAAACAGTCGGCTCGTCCTCGACTTGCAGGGCCAATGCCTCCACCGCGGACTTAGTCAGCAGGCATTCCCACACAAGCCCCTGGTGTCCGGCGTCCGAGAATCCACGACCTCGTATTGGAAGGAACAGGGGTTCGCGGCTGAGTTCAACTCCTACCCCGTCAACCGCCATCATCCGGCTATTGCCGCGAAAAGTGACCGGTTCGTTTCCCTGGAACATGGGAGCTACCAGCCGTACATCTTTCACATGACCTTTAACATACGCTAAGTCCTCAGGCGTAAAGTCCGGGCGGAGACGCGTCTCCAGAAAGTGGCTATTCCGTCTTACAGCAGAAGAAGCGATGACCCAATCCCCCATGAGATGTTCCATATCCTGCCACAGGCGTATGCGCGCACCCTCGCCAAGGAAGAACGTCAGCGACAACGCAAAAGACCCGACCGCCATCGTCATCAATGTGAGTGAAACCTGAAATCTGTTGCACCACATCCCCTGTCCAGTCAGCGACAATAGGCAGAACAGACGCGGCACAATTCTCTTCCCCATTGTTCTCGGAGATGCCATTAACCGGCGCTCTGTTCTGAGCAAGTAATCTCTATACTTCATCGAGGATACCGTCGCGAATGCTGACCACCCGGTCGGCGCGTTCAGCCAACAGGGGATTGTGTGAGACGACAACCAGTGTCCGTAGTTCCTTAACAACCCCGAATAACAGATCACTAATTGTCGACCCGGTTTCGGAATCCAGAGTTCCAGTCGGTTCGTCCGCGAGGATCAGGACAGGTTCAGTCACCAGCGCCCGAGCAATCGCACATCGCATCAACTCTCCTCCGCTCAACTGATTAGGATAACTATCGAGGCGATCCGAAAGACCTACCTGATCCAAAGCACGCTTCGCCAGTTTTTTCTGTTGCCGCGGCCATATGCCCCTATGAGATAACGGAACGCATACATTACGAAGCGCAGTAAGATTCTGGATTAGTTTTCCATCTTGAAACACAATTCCGATACTCTGTCGAATTCCGACATCCCACCACCTGTTGTCGGCATAAACATTGGATCCGTTAAACGAATACTCGCCGCTGTCAATCGGCGTGAGAAGCGCCAGGACATGCACCAAGGTTGATTTTCCCGACCCGGAGGGCCCAACGATCACAGTGGAGGTTCCAGCGCGAATATCCAGATCGATGTGACGCAACACATCGATGCGTGTGCCGCCCGCATGCCAGCTCTTGTGGACTCCGCGCAGACTGATAAACGGCGGAGCATGGTTCAAATCTCCGCTCACTTTGCTCCCCCTCCCGCGTGAACTCGGACAGTAACCTGCATCCCCGGTTGAAGCCAAGGGACTGTTTTGTCCAACTTGACGATTGCCTTAAATGTCGGGGGCCCGGAAGCCGGCGGCACCAGGCTTCCCGCCTCTATTGATTCGACAGACCCGCGGACAGTCTGATTACGTCCGAAATCTAAAGCGATAATAGCTGATTGGCCCGGGCGCACATATGTCAGTTGGTGTTGCAGTATCTCTAGCTCTACGTAGTAAGCGCTATCGTCCCACACCTCACAGATTACGTCTTCGGGCGATAGCCATGCCGGATCGACCGCCCTTTCTACGACAATCCCGCCAAACGGCGCTCTTATCATGTTTTGCTCCAGGCGGGTCTTGGTCGTCTGAAGTTCTCGGTCCAGCAAATCCGCCGATTCTTGCCGGGCACGCAACCGGGCCTGCAAATGCGCAAGTTGCATAGTTGTGGTCTTGATCGTATCTTCAAGCTCACGCTGCTTATCACTCAGGGGCACCATCAGATTGTCAATCGGGTAATTCGATACATTGTCCGATGCCTTGCGCACCGTGTCGATCTTTGCATTCAGCTTATCGAGTTTGGACTGATCAAGCGCCAACTCCAAGCTGGACGCTTCAACATCATCGCGAAGAACCTGGTAGTCGTTCCTCCTGCTAATCAAGTCCATATATGTTGCCAACAATGACGGGTTATCGATTCGGGCAAGAAGCTGTCCTGATTTAACTCGCTCTCCTTTAAATACCGGAATCTCAGTCACATGCTCGCCGGAGTGTAGCTTTATAACAACCCGCTTGTTGGGAAAGACATACCCGCGGGCCTCGATTAATTCAGAATCGGCGGCGGCATTAGGCAGGAGTTTTCCAGAATTCTGCGCCAGGAGTTGGGGTGATAAAACAGAGACGCCGATTAAAGCAAAATAACCAGCCAGCCAAGCCCAGGGCCTTTGCATTCTCTTCATGGTCAAGATATCCCTCCAGTCATTCTCGCAATTGGCGCTGAGAGCCTCGCCAGCGGGCGAAGCAGAAGATTCACAACCAAGCCTACCGCCGACCGCGCCACAGTTCCGGTGGACCGCCCCCCAATAACGATTGTAGCAACCATCCATCGCTCTGGCTGGCAATCAGGAAAATACCGCGGCGGAGGATCGGCAAGGAGAAAGAACCGAATCATCCGAAGCCAAAGAATAAACATACGTCCCCAGATCGTTCGTTGATGAAGAGAGAACTTCTCGCTGGCGATTATACGAGGATTGGTCGCCAGACAAAGAAACCGATAGTTCCACGCGGCCGAATTGAGCGGAAACTCTGGGAATGAAGGGTCGATATTCATTCGGCAAAAGCGGCTGGCCAAAGCAATTAGATTAGCCGCATGCAGACGCTTGGACTCCTGGAATACCCACTCGAAATCCATCTGTTTCCGAAAGCGGGAAACCAGGGCCGCCAAATCAAGAAACCAAACGAAGCGCGAGTAGTAGTGGTACCAAGACAAATGCAAAACCAGCAGAAGCAAATGCCATGCCGGGTCTGGAGAAGCGAAACAATCGTCTTGCGTCGGGTTGGAACCATAGTCGTAGCGATACAACAGATCGAGCATCGGATCTGTCGCTTCCCTAGCCGGATACCGAATTTCAATTTCCCACCCATCAAATGTGGCGAGAACACCGCCGGGAGCGCGCGTTCGGCGAACAATACCTTCATGATCGCTGTCCTCGTCAACTTTGGCGCCCAGCGCCTCCAGGAGATTAAAGACGTCTGCCCGAGAGCGGGCGCACAAATCCAGGTCCGCGAAAGCTCTAATACCTGGATCGGCGTACGCTTGTTGCGCAAGGACAGGGCCCTTGAAGTTAACAATCGGAATGTCGTGTTTTCGGGCTGTGGCGAGAATTTTTCGGCACGTGTTTCTGGCCTTTTCGCAGTAGAGCATATTACTGAAATATCGCGTCTTGGCCAGTTCTCCTAACTCACATACGGGCATAAGGTTCGCTACCGCGAGCGCGCCGAGCGCACCGCCCAAGCCCTGGCGGTCAACATATCTCCAGAATAAGGGAACATCAGCGCCTTCAGGAAGAGACCACGCCCGCTGATGCAGCCAAGAGGGCATTATGGCGACCAGCGCATCAAGTTCGATACGACTTAGCGAACGCAGACTGGAGATTCGCGAGGTTTGGCCTACGTTTCCGTCCATCGATTATCTCCCCGCGGCTAAGCAACACTGACGTTTACGAATAAAGAACCCCTATCAGGCGGTGAACCTGCTCCGATAAGCAGCATTCTCCCGTATCTTACTTAGCTTTGCTACTGCTGGCAAATGGATTGTTCCCTAGCCGCGCCAACACCGATTTGTCCAATCCAGAAGCAACATCAAGCTGTGAGTCCCAAGCGTATTCAGCCGCTGCCTTGGTGACTTCGATTCGTGCTCGCGTCACCACGATTTTTGCTTCATAGGCGCGCTCTTTAGAGCCGAACAAGTCGATGGGCTCCGCTAACCCAGCTGTCACAAGCTGCTGATAAGATTCCTGTTGTTGGGCAGCTAGATTGCTATATTCATCCGCCTCTTTTCGGGCGTGAATGGACTCGGAAAGAGATGCGGAGGCATCATTCACGTCACGGTAAATCTGAAGAAATTGCCGGGTGATATTCTGTTTAACTAAGTCGCGGTCGATTTTTGCCTTGGTGACCTCGCGGCTTATATCGCCGAAATCAATAAGCGGCATAGACACGCCAAGTTGAATTACGAATGGCGCTTGAGTAAGGTTCGAAGTCAGGCTATTGCTTCCTGCGCCGAGCGTGGCGGAGAGCGTTGGAATACGCTGGCGGCGCTTGTCGATGACCTCCATCTCCTTCAAGTAGAGATCGGCCTCAAGTAGTTTTGTGTCGTGCCGTTTTGCCCATAACGCTGAGAAAAAGTCCTCACCTGGCTCTGTAACAGGAACGACTCCGTCTATTGACGCCAGTAATTCCGGGAAGTCGGTGACTACAATGTTCTCAGCGCCGTCGACAAATAGCCGATCACCAAGGGTGCGGTTCGTATCAGCAAGCTGACGAGCCGCTTGCTCGTAAAGGCGGACGTAATTCCCGTACTGGTTTTGAAATTCGTAGACGCGTTCGGGCCTGATTTGGCCCGTTCGCGCCAAGATATTTGCTGTCTCCAGCGCATCCCGAGCTTGTGATTTAAGCACGCTGCGCAATGCGACTTCGGTCTTCAGGGATTCCCGGTTCGCCAACAACAGGAACATATCGTGAGTGAGTTGTTGCAGCATCAGCCTGATTTTTTCGCGTTTAGATTCGACCGTTGCGCGCGCTGTGTCTGTCGCATCCGCATGGAATAACAACGCAGCAAAGTCGTAGCTGAGGAAAACGCCTCCATTGAACGTATGCACGTCCCCCAGATTCCCACCCCCGAGGGGTATCTGAAAATACGTCCTTACATTCGCGCGAGGCCATAACTCACTGCGGGCTTGGTCAAAGTCCACTTGCGATTGAGCCGCATCAGCTAGCGCACTCGAGAGATCTTTGTCGAATTTTGCGGCGCGAGCGCACACCTCGGTGAAGGTGAAGTCTGAGGAGGTACCCGTCTGTGCTGAGGATCTGGGCCGTGGAATGGGGGGCGCAAGGCTCTGTTGAATAGTCTGAGAGGCAACATAACTCTCCACGCTCCGGTGAGTTTGTTTCGAGCAACCACCACATAACAAGACGGTTGCCAAAGTCAGAGCAAATACTGGACGCCAAGCTTGCGATGCTAAAGTGTTTTGCGGCCGATCCCCAGCCATTACTCGATATAAAACTAAGAAGTTCAGCATGAGCCACCGTCTTGGGAGTCACCTCGGAGTTGGCCGAGCAAGAGATCCAATTGCAATACCTATCGTCAATATACTCAAGAATTTGGGTATGACTGTGACGTTTGTCACATAAAGTCGACCACCGCCGGATTCAGGCTTCACGCATGACAGGCGTCTCCATGGGTTAACAGGCGAGGTGCGAACCAGTTTCAGCCCGGTTGAGTGGATATCTGCGCAGAGGTTCCCTGGATATGGATCTATCTCTGCTTACCTTGATCCTTCCTCCAATTTATCATTTAACTCCGGCAGTTGAAATATGTCGACAGCAGACATCTGTTCAACCTTTATCGCGGAACAAACTCAGTGAGCGTTTCCAAGACGAGATCGAGCGCGTGTTCCCAATGCGGCATCTTCACGCCGAAGGTCTCCTCCAGGCGTTGGCAGGATAGGCGCGAGTTCGCCGGACGCTTGGCGGGTGTTGGATAATCGCCGGTCGTGTACGCGGCGGAGCAAAAATAGACCACGTGACGCCGCGATAGCGGCGTGGCGGGGTGGGGTGAAAGTAGACCACCTGCCAGATTCAGATTTCACGGATAAGCAGACTCTTGGGAGTGCTGAACGAGGTTCGGCGCACGTAGGAGTTGTGTTTTCTGTGGGATACCGGAGGCATGTACACGGTGGAACGGTATGCGCAGGTCAGGCGTGCGGTTCTTGTCGAGGGCAAGAGCCGGCGTGCGGCGGCCCGTGAGCTCGGGTTGTCGCGGAAGACAGTCAGCAAGATGCTGGAGTACTCCTTGCCGCCGGGCTACCGGCGGCGGAAGCCAGTGCGGCGGCCAAAGCTGGGGCCGTGGCAAGGCGTTATCGACGCCATTCTGGAAGACGACAAGCCGCGGCCGCGCAAGCAACGGCACACGGCCAAGCGGATCTTCGAGCGGCTGCGGGCCGAGCAAGGCTACACGGGCGGCTACACGATCGTGAAGGACTACGTGCGCGAGAAGAAGCTAAGCGGCCAGGAGATGTTCATCCCGCTCAGCCACGCTCCGGGCGAAGCGCAGGCCGACTTCGGCGAAGCCGCGGTGGTCATCGCCGGTGTCGAGCGCAAGGCGCATTTCATGGCCTTCGACCTTCCGCACTCGGACGACTACTTTGTATGTGCCTTTCCAGCCGAGACAACCGAAGCATTTCTCCCACCCCAGCGACGAAGACCTGTCGCCGGGGACCCCGGCTCGAAGGCCACGTACGCGCCTTCGAGTACTTCGGCGGCGTGCCGACGCGGATTCTCTATGACAACACCACACTGGCTGTAGCAAGGATTTTAGGCGATGGCAAGCGGCAGAAGACGCAGGCCTTTTTCGAGTTGCAGAGTCACTAATCTGTTCGCCGAGAAGTTCGGGCGCCCGGCCAAGGGCAACGACAAGGGCAAGGTGGAGAACCTGGTCGGCTATGCACGGCGTAACTTCATGGTGCCGATTCCGCGGGCAGCAAGTTGGGAAGAACTGAACGCGCAACTGGCCGCCGACTGCCGTGCTCGCCGCGCGCAGCGCCTGCGTGGCCGCGCTTGCAAGTGGAAGCCTGGGCATAACGAATCCCAACGAAATGTATGTGGCCATGCTGAAGGGCCGCACAGTGGAAGATGCCATGATGCAGCACTACGGCCTGATGCAGGAGTACCACAAGAAGTATCTTTCTGACGCGGCAAACAATTTGAGAAGCGCGCATCGGTAGACGGCAGCGGCAAGGATGGGCTGATCCACATCTCAGTGGAGGCGCACGATGCCAACCGGGCCGCGGAGCTGGCTAACGGCTACGTCGAGCAATATCGCAAATTGTCGGAACACTTGGCGATCACCGAGGCTGCGCAGTGACGGCTCTTCTTTGAGCGGCAACTGGAGGAGGCAAAGAACAACCTGGCCAACGCCGAAGAGGCGATGAAGCAGACCGAGCAGCAAACGGGCCTGATCCAGATGGATAGCCAGGCGCGCGCCCTGAACGAATCGGCTGCATCGCTGCGGGCGGAGATTGTAGGCAAGGAAGTACAGATCCGGTCGCCCCAGACGTTTGCCACTAACCAGAATGCGCAAATTGTGCAAGCACAACAGGAGTTGGAGAGCCTGCGCAGTCAGTTGGCGAAGCTGGGCGAATCGGAAGGCGGGTCAGACCTCAGCCTGCTGGTACCCAAGGGAAAGGTCCCCGAAGCGAGCCTTGAATACGTGCGCAAACTGCGCGACGTGAAGTATTACGAGACGATCTTCGATATTCTTGCGCGTTAGTTTGAAGTGGCCAAGTTCGACGAGGCGAAGCAGGGAGCTTTGATCCAGGTGGTGGATGCCGCCATTCCTCCCGACAAGCGATCGTTCCCGAAGCGGAGTTTGATACTGATTGGAGCGACCGCGGCCGGGTTCATTTTTTGGTTCGCTCTTCGTGCTGATCCAGACGGCTTACCTTCGCTTGAGGACCGACGACGAAACCGGCCGAAAGCTCTATCTCTTCCGCCGCGCGCTCTCCTTCAGGAGGAGGCGGTCTAGACGGCGCGGTCGCGCAGCTCTCGCATTCCAACCTCCTGTGGACGGTTTGATTGGGGTGCCTCGCCCTTTCCTAACCCTTTAAAGATGAGGGCCTTGTGACAGCAATCTGCCCGTTGTGATGGCCCGGTTGCGCGCGGATAGTTCAGTTCAAATGAATCCGGGTTCACCCTGGGCATGCCCGCCGGACGGCTCGAGAATGTTGACTTTGCCTCTATTACCTGGTGATATAATGGTGCCCATGCACTTGGTATGTCATCGAGACGTATCAATTACATCGAGGTGGACAGTCGTTCATAACCATTGTGGATTTGGCAGATACAGGTTCGTAGGAACGTCCTGATCGCCCCATGCTCTCTCTTGCGCGCATTCGGCGCAAACTGTTCCGTAGACACTAAAGGTGTGGATCATGGCACGATGTAGATTGAAACAGACGTCTTCCATGCAGTTGAACCGCATTGACATGCGGGTTACTTCGCGTTCCGTAATTCCTGAAGATGACCGGACGCGGCCCGTTGGGAGGGTTACTCCTTCTCGAATCAGGCTGTACAATAGACATAGCCACTCCTGAATCTCTGAAGGACTTTCACTATGCTTTCTGTACTCATGTCAGTTTACTGGAAGGAGTCGCCTGAATTTCTTGATGCTGCGTTGCACAGCATTGAGGTACAGACTAGGCAGGCCGATGAGATCGTGCTGGTAAAGGACCCGGTGGGGTCTGAACTTGAAGCCGTCATTGACGCCTATCGCACGCGCCTTCCGCTGACAGTGATCGATATGTCGCACTCCGTCGGCTTTGGCGAGGCCATGCGCATCGGTGTGGAGAAGTGCCGAGGCGATCTGATTGCCCGCATGGACACAGACGATGTGTGCCTGCCCGAGCGCTTTCATCTGCAGGTGGACTATCTCGATGCGCATCCGGAGATCGACCTGGTGGGCGGAGCGATCGCGGAGTTTGCGACCAACCCCGAGCAGCCGTTTGCCATCAGGAAAGTGCCGTGCCTGCACGAGGAGATCGCGAAGATGGCGCCGTTTCGCAATCCCATCAACCATATGACAGTCATGTTTCGCCGGTCTGCTGTGCTGAAGTCCGGCAACTATCACGACGATGCGGGCATTGAGGACTACAGGCTGTGGGCGCGCATGCTGCTGGCCGGATGCCGTTTTCACAATCTGGACGAGACTCTCGTCCTCGCGCGGACCGGCAATGGATTCCTGAAGCGCCGAGGCGGAATGGTGAAGCTGCGCCACGAACTCAGCATGCAGAATTATTTTCGTCAGATTGGTTTTACTTCTGCAGGAGTTTACCTATTTAACCTGGCCGTGCGCACGTCGGTGTACCTGGTGCCCACTGTGGTGCGGAAGATCATGTACGAAGGACTTCTGCGCTCCAGCGTCAGCAGCGCCAATCCAGGCTAGGTGCGTCGCGCTCCACTTTGCGCATCGTCGATACGAGCATCATTGATCAGTGTGAGCCTAAGGCTGAATTCATCCACCAGAAGAACCTGAGCATTTTCCGGAGAGTCCGCATGAACGAATATGTCGCTCGTTATCTGAAAGAAGTGGCCATTATTGCTGAGCAGATCGACCAGAAGCAGGTGGACAGAATCATCGCTATCCTGCTCGAGACCAGAAAGGCTGGAGGGCGGCTGTTCTTCATCGGCGTGGGAGGCGGTGCCGGCAATGCGACTCACGCGGTGAATGATTTTAGAAAGATCGCCAATATCGAGAGCTATTCCCCCACCGACAATGTGAGCGAGTTGACCGCTCGCGTGAACGACGACGGGTGGGATTCCAGCTTCTCGCGCTGGCTGCAGGGGAGCAGGCTGCGCGCCGGAGACACCTTGTTTGTCTTCTCCGTGGGCGGGGGCAACCTGGAGAAGGGCATCAGTGGCAATATCGTGTATGCGCTGGAGCTTGCTAGAAAAGTGGGTGCGCGTATTGTTGGCATCGTGGGCCGCGATGGCGGCCATACCGCCAAGGTAGCCGACGCCGCAGTCATCATTCCCACCCTTTCGGCCGACACGGTGACGCCACACGCGGAGAGCTTTCAGGCGGTTGTGTGGCACATGATCGTGTCTGATCCCCGTTTAAAGGAACACGAGATGAAGTGGGAATCGGTCATCTGATGAAACGTGCGGCGGTGTTTCTGGACCGCGATGGAGTCATCAATCGCAACGTCTTCAATGCAGCCACACAGGCGTGGGAAAGTCCCTTGTGTGCTGCAGAATTCGAATTGATGCCCGATGCGATGAAATCGTTGAAGGCTCTGAGCGACGCAGGATTTCTACTTTTCCTGGTATCGAATCAGCCGAATTACGCCAAAGGGAAGGCCTCGCTCGAGACACTCGCAGCCATTCATCAAAAGCTTCTCGACAACCTGAGTGCCGCCAGTATTGCCTTCTCCGCGTTCTACTATTGCCTCCATCATCCCCAGGGCATCGTGGCCGGGTACTCGAGGCCCTGCGTGTGCAGAAAGCCTTCGCCCTATTTTCTGCTCCAGGCGCGCGACGCATTCGATATCGACATGGAACGCTCCTGGATGATTGGAGACAGGGACGCAGATATCGCCTGCGGCAGCGCTGCGGGCGTGCGAACCATCCTGGTCCTGAATGACGCTATAGATGCAGCAACGCGATCACAGAGTTCGGTCGCCGCGAATGCCTATGCGAATGGCATTGTTGAAGCCACGGCGATCATCCTGCATACGCTTCAGAACTAACCACTATTGTTTGATTTACGAAGCGGCTTTTACATTGATGGTGAAGTTGCTGGCAGCGGCATCCTTATAAAACATCTTAACGGTGTCAAGCGAATAGGCCTCCAGGTCGTAACCCAACGTCGCGAGCTTCTTCAGCACATCCGGAGTGACCGTGATGATGTGGCATCCCACCCGTTCCGCATGGAAGATGTTGAGCAGTTCTCGAGGGCTGGCCCAAAGCAGTTCAGCCTTGGAGTGTCCGGAGAGAATCTCTACAGACTCGGCCATCAGAGGCTCAGGATCAATGCCCGTGTCAGCAATGCGGCCGGCGAAAACCGAAACGATGGCAGGTGTTGATGGATGGAGCACCTCGGCCACCCGGCGCACCTGATTGGTACTGAGAAGCGCGGTGATATTCAGCACGATGCCGTCACTGGAGAGACGCCGGATCAACTCGCCGCTGAACTCCCCTTTGGTGTTCGTCACGGGAATCTTTACGTTGACATTCGGACCCCAACTGGCAATGGTGCGAGCCTGGGCCTCCATGGCCTCAAAATCGTCTGCAAACACTTCGAGCGAAATAGGCCGATCAGGAATCGCTGCAAGGATCTTGCGCCCGAACCCCTCATAGTCGGAGATGCCCGCCTTGCGCATGAGCGTTGGGTTCGTTGTAAATCCCCTGATGTAGGGCTTGGTGTAGAGTTCCATGATGCTGTCAAAGTCCGCGCCATCTGCAAAGATCTTTATCTTGAGCCCTTCGATGCTCGGCATCTCTCTCTCTCTCTAAATCAGCAGACGTATCCGTTGGGACGCATCTGCATCATCAATGAATTGAATCTCGCGCAGTCTGCAGAATTGCCGCGCATCGCATTAATCCGCAGCCGAACAACGAGCACAGCAGCCTTAGCAAAAGTCATGGTCGGAGTGGCTTCGTATCGATCTCTACAACGCAACCGTTCGTTCTTGCTTCGGCTACCGATCGATAATTTGAGAAACAACAAACCTTGATACCGATTTCTTGCGTCTGTGTCAAGATTCTACCCGATTCGATTGCCGTTCGGATACCCTCTCCAATGAACAAAACTCCATAATTTCTCTACACTTACGGCGCATTTCCCGTCGCGCTGTGCCTCACTCTTCTGCTGAGGGCCTCAGCCGGCGCGAACGGGCTGAACCGTCGATTGATCAAGCTCACACTTTGTTCAACTCTTCCGCGCGTAAAGTCCACGGGCTCAATCAAAAGTGTCGTACAGATCCTGATTTGCAATCGACACTTTTCTATCGGAAATGCTCTCGAGCATTACTGCCGATGAACTCGCGCTTCCCTCGGGCCGGCATAAACTGGAGTGACTGGGGACGTATTGGCAGTCCCCCAGCTTATCGGTTGCTGGTTCCAATATAGCTGACGGAAACGCAAGTTTTGGCAACATCACGTCAAATTGCACCTACTCCAATGCAAACGGTATCGTGATTCCGGCAGTCGCTTCAGGCTGGACCGGCAACGGCGGCACAATCACCATAAGCGCATCATCCACCAACTCGTTAACCTAAGGTGCCATCCTCATCCTGCTCGTGTTGCCGCTTATTTGGAGTCTGCCCACCGCAAAAGAAGTAGGCTGGCGACCGATGATGCGCCAGCCTGGAAAGTGAGAGACATATTTAAACTAGAATCTCTTTTTTCGACTCCGATACACCCAGAATTATACCGCTTCTGAGGTAGAGCGCAAGGAGAAAAGAACACTTGTGCCGACAAAACAGCGTTTGCG
>Ga0209039_10000023_pt1 | contig 119756 bp, 109 predicted proteins | sample BogFormECP12_OM1_FD_188238 | JGI IMG/M metagenome (GOLD analysis project Ga0209039, IMG submission 188238) | Bog forest soil microbial communities from Calvert Island, British Columbia, Canada - ECP12_OM1 (SPAdes) (version 2) | ecosystem: Environmental > Aquatic > Freshwater > Wetlands > Bog ... | reverse complement strand
AGTATCAGTACCACCTAAAAAGCAACGCTTGCTGGCCAGCAAGTTTGGATTCGGAAGATTGCGACTCGCGCAACTCCTTACCCGATTCAAAAGTAGCATAGAGGTGAGTACCGAGCCGGGGGAGAGAAACTGCAAGTGAATGAAAACAGGGCGAATTTAGACAAAAACTTTTTGTGAATGGCTTCCCCTGCTAAAATGGAATTCCCCCATGCAAATTGACAAAGTATACGAGCCGCTGCGGTTCGAACCGCATTGGGCGCAGTGGTGGATCGATTCCGGCATCTTCCGCGCCGACGCCAGCAACCCCGGACCGGTATTCTCACTGGTCATTCCGCCCCCCAATGTGACCGGGTCGCTGCACATCGGGCACATGCTCGAACACACCGAGATTGACGTCACCACGCGGTGGCACCGCATGCGCGGCGACAACACGTTGTGGCTGCCCGGCACGGACCACGCCGGAATCGCCACGCAGATGGTGGTGGAGCGCAAGCTGGCCGAAGAGGGCATCAACCGCCGCGACCTGGGCCGCGAAGAATTCGAGAAGCGCGTCTGGCAATGGAAGGAACAATACGGCGACACCATCAAGCGCCAGATGATTCGCCTGGGCGCCTCCTGCGACTGGTCGCGCGAACGCTTCACGCTCGATCCGGGCCTCTCGCGCGCGGTACGGGAAGTTTTCGTGCGGCTCTATGAGAAAGGCCTGATCTATCGCGGCGAGTACATGGTGAACTGGTGCCCGCGCTGCCAGACCGCGCTGTCCGATCTGGAAGTGGCCCACACCGACGTCAACGGCCATTTGTGGCACATCCGCTATCCCGTCAATGGCCTGCCCGGACGCACTGTGACCGTGGCCACGACGCGGCCGGAAACCATGCTGGGCGATACCGCCGTGGCCATCAATGCCGCCGACGCGCGCTACGCGGATCTCGATGGCAAGACCGTCCAGTTGCCGCTGATGGACCGCGAGATCCCCATCATTCTGGACGACCTGGCCGATCCGAAATTCGGCACCGGCGTGGTGAAGGTGACGCCCGCACACGACCTCAACGATTTCGAAGCCGGCCGGCGCCACAACCTGCCGGCCATCAAGGTGATCGACGAAAACGGCGCCATGACCGCGGCCGCCGGAGTGTTCGCCGGCATCGACCGCTTCGAAGCCCGCCGGCGCGTGGTGGCCGCGCTCGAACAGATCGGCGCACTGGTCAAAGTGGAAGATTACCAGCTCAGCCTGGGCACCTGCGCGCGCTGCAAGACGCCGGTCGAGCCGCTGGTTTCCACGCAATGGTTTGTCAAGACCAAGCCGCTGGCCGCGAAGGCCATCGAAGTGGTGGAGAACGGCCGCATCGAAATTGTCCCGGCCAACTGGACCAAAACCTATTACGAATGGATGTACAACATCCGCGACTGGTGCATCTCACGCCAGCTCTGGTGGGGCCACCGCGTGCCGGCCTGGCACTGCCAGGAATGCCACGAGATCGTGGTCGCGCGCGAAACGCCGGCACACTGCACGCGCTGCGGCTCGAGTGAACTGGTGCAGGATCCCGACGTCCTCGACACGTGGTTCAGCTCCGCGCTCTGGCCGTTCTCCACGCTGGGTTGGCCGGACGAGACCGAAGACCTGGCGACTTATTACCCCACCACGCTGATGATCACGGGGTTCGACATCCTGTTCTTCTGGGTGGCGCGCATGATCATGATGGGCCTGGAATTCATGGGCGATGTGCCGTTCCGCCAGGTCTACATCCACGCCCTGGTGCGCGACGCCGAGGGCCAGAAGATGTCCAAAACCCGCGGCAACGTGATCGACCCGCTGGTGGTCACCGAGAAATACGGCACCGACGCCATCCGCATGGCCCTGCTGCTGGGGGCCGCGCCGGGCACCGATATCGTGCTCACCGAGACGCGCATGGAAAGCACGCGCGCGTTTGCCAACAAGATCTGGAACGCCGCGCGCTTTCTGTTCCTCAACATGGAGCGCTGCCAAGTGGAGCCGTGGGTTCCGGATTCGCTCGAAGAGTATTTCCCCGGGCCCGGCGCGCCCATCGAAGACCGCTGGATCTTCAGCCGCCTGAACCACTGCGCGGGCGAAGTCAACCGCGCCATCGAGACCTACCGTTATCACGAAGCCGCCCAGTTGCTGTGGCACTTCCTGTGGCACGAATTCTGCGACTGGTACCTGGAGCTGAAGAAGCTGCGCTTCCAGGAAGATTCCGGCCTGACCGACGGCTGGCGCAACACGCTGGCGGCGTTTGAATCAGCGCTGCGGCTGCTGCATCCGGCGATGCCGTTCCTCACGGAGGAGTTGTGGCAGCGGCTGGTTCGCGGCGGCGACAGCGATCCGAGGCGACCGCTCCCTGACGGTCGCGGCTCCGATAGGAACCGCGACGATGAGGAGCAGGGAAGAAGTCGGTTGGCAGGCGAAAGCGCCTGCCCCACAAGCATCGCGCTGGCGAGCTACCCGCAGTTCCGGGAGCGCGCGGTGGATGAAACTGCGGAGCGCGAGATCGGCATCGTACAAGAGATCGTGACCCTGGCGCGCACCCTGCGCACGGAGAGCAAGCTCGATCCGAAACAGCAGCTCACCGGCACGCTCTACTCGCGCAGCGCGACTTTGGAAGTGGCCCAAAGACACGCCGAAGCCATTCAAAAGCTGGCTAATGTGAAGCTGGAATTCCAAACCGGCGCCGCGCCCAAAGCGCCCGCTATTCGCTCCACGGCAGAATTCGATCTGGTGCTCGAAGTGCCCAAATCGCAAGAGGACGCGCAGCGCAGGCGCGTGGAAAAGGAGCGCGAGCAACTCGAAAAGAACATCGCCAACTTCAGGCGCCAGCTCTCCGACGAGGTGTTCCTCGGCAAAGCGCCGCAGAAGGTCGTCGACACCATCCGCGCCAAGCTGGCGGATTACGAAACTCAGCTCGCCAAGTTGTCATGAACCCGATCGTGCGTCTCGCTCTCGAAGAAGATATCGGCTCCGGCGACGTCACCACGCGCGCCTGCATCGCGGAATCGCAGCAGGCCCAGGGGCGCTTCCTGGCGCGCGAGCCGCTGGTCGTGGCGGGCCTCGGGTTGTTGCCTGAGCTCTACGAACTGATCACTGTTCACAAGCACGATGGCGACCGCTGCGCCGCGGGCGACGTCATCGCCGAAGTGCGCGGCCCGGCGCGCTTGCTTCTGGAACGCGAACGCGTGGCGCTCAACTTCCTGCAACGGTTGAGCGGCGTAGCTACGCTCGGGCGGCAATTCACCGACGCCGTCGCGGGCACCGGCTGCGGCGTGCTCGACACGCGCAAGACCACGCCGGGGCTGCGCGCGCTCGAAAAGGCCGCGGCGGCGGCGGGCGGCGTCGTCAATCACCGGATGGGCCTCTACGACGCGGTGCTGATCAAGAACAATCACATCACAGCGGCCGGCGGCGTGCGATGCGCCATCGAGAGAGCGCGATCGAGCGGCCTGCCTCTTGAGATCGAGGTGCGCACGCGGGAAGAGCTGCGCGAGGCTCTCGATTGCGGCGCCAGCCACTTGCTGCTCGACAATCTCACGCCCGCCGAGGCCGCGGAATGGGTGCGGGATATCGGCGGGCGCGCCAAAGTGGAGCTTTCGGGCGGGATCACGCTGGAGAACGTCCGGGCCTATGCGGAGAGCGGCGCCGATTTTGTTTCCTGCGGAGCCATCACGCACTCGGCACGCGCCGTGGACATCAGTTTCCGATTGGAGCTGGAATGAGCGCCACGACTGCCTGGTGGGGCAGACCCCCTGGTCTGCGATCGGCCCCCTGGCCGACCTGCCCGCCATGGATTGAAGGTGAATTCAGCGTGAGAATGCGGGTCCTGGGGGACCCGCGCAGACCAGGGGGTCTGCCCCACCAGGGTGCCGCGTGACTCCGTCCGATCTCGACCGCGTCCGGAATGAATTCCCGGGGCGCGCTATCGATTACTTCAGCTCGGTCGATTCCACCATGCACGCGGCGGCGGGGCGCGCGGCGGGCTACGTCGCCGTCGCTGGCGAGCAGACCGCCGGGCAGGGCCGGCACGGGCACTCCTGGCACTCCGCGGCCGGCAGCGGTCTCTATTGCTCGCTGGTACTCGAACCCCGGCCCGTGCTCACGCTGGCGCTCGGCCTTGCTACCGCCGATGCCATCGCGCACGCAGCGGGTGTCCGGTGCGATCTGCGCTGGCCCAACGACGTCATGCTCGGGGGCAAGAAAGTCGCTGGCATCCTGGTGCAGCTCTCGGGCGCAATGGCCATCGCGGGCATCGGCATCAATCTCCATCACACGGCATTTCCGGCGGATCTGGAAGCCGTCGCCACGTCATTGAAGACCCACACAGGCAAGGAGCCCGATGCGGCCGGCATCCTCATCGCCCTGCTGCACGCGGTGGATCGCTACGCGACCGAGGATGCGGAAAACATCCTCCGCCTCTTCACGCGCGCTTCCAGTTATGCTTCCGGCCGCCGCGTCCGCGTGGACCAACCCGGCGGCATGATTGAAGGAACCAGCGCCGGGCTGGACGCTTCGGGCTTCCTGATCGTGCGAAAAGACGACGGAACGGATACCCTGATTGTTGCGGGAGGCGTACGTGCTGCTGGCTCTTGACGCGGGCAATAGCAATATCACCATCGGGGCTTTTGACGGGCGCAAGCTGATCTGCCAATGGCGGCTGCGCACGGTCCAAGACCAGACCGCCGACGAGTGGGGCATCCTGTTGCACAACCTGTTCTCGCCCGCCGGCCTGGAGATTTCCACGGTGGACGGCATGATCATCTCGAGCGTGGTGCCGCCCATCGATTCCACACTGGCCTTCATGGCCGAGCGCTACTTCCAGACTAAGGCGATGTTCGTGGGAGCGCGCACGGATCTCGGCATTTCCATCAAGTACGACAATCCTTACGAGGTGGGCGCCGACCGCCTGGTGAACGGCGTCGCCGGCTTCTATAAATACGGCGGGCCTTGCGTGATCGTAGACCTCGGCACCACCATCAACTTCGACGTGATCTCGCGGCAGGGCGAGTACCTGGGCGGCGCCATCGCGGTGGGCATCGGCATCGCCATCGACGCGCTGTTCAGCAAAACCGCGCGCCTGCCGATGGTGGATTTCCGCCCTCCCAAAGACGTGGTCGGCACCAACACCGTGGCCAGCATGCGCTCGGGCCTATATTATGGCGCGATCGGAATGATCGACGGAATTCTCGAGCGCATCATCGAGAAGATGGGGCCGGACACCAAGACTGTCGCCACCGGGGGGCAGGCCCACATGATCGTCAGCGGTTCGCGGTTTCTCAAAACGGTGGATGAACACCTGACGCTGGAGGGCCTGGCGATGATCTGGGAGCGCAATCACCTCGCTTGAACTACTTCAACTATTTCACGGAAGTGGAGGAGCATTTCCAGCGCGCGCGCGGCACCAGCCTGTTTCTGCTTTCGCCGCTCGATTGGGCGCTGCTCGAAAGCTGGAAAAACTCCGGCGTGCCGCTCGAAGCCGTGCTGCGCGGCATCGACGAAGCTTTCGAAAAGTGGCGCAGCCGCAAAGTGAAAACCCAGATGGTGAATTCGCTGGCCTTCTGCGCGCAGGCGGTGCTCACCGAAGCGCAGATCATGACCGAGGCCGCGCCGCAACGCTCGCGCCGGGAGACGGCCCCGCCGTTTACCATCGAAGAACTACGCGCGTACCTGGAACGGAATGCGGCCGCGCTTCCGGCCGGATACGAGAAGATTGCCGCGTCACTGGGCAGGCTGGCCGGCGATGTGGAACAACGCTTCGCCGACCTGGAGGCATTGGAGCAGCGGCTGACCGTGCTCGAAGAAAAGATGGTGGCCGCCGCGCGTACCCGCCAGACCGAAGAAGAGATGCTCGAATCGCGCCAGGAATTGGACCGGCAACTGCGGCCTTACCGCGGCAAGATGACGGCCGAGCAACTGTCGATGCTGGAGAAGCAATACCTGGAGCGGCATCTGATGGAAAAAGCCGGGCTGCCCAGGCTGAGTCTGTTTTATATGCGGTAGTGGGACCGTCGGTTTTCGTGGTCCGTCGCGCCTTGCTAACCCCCGGCGGCTTGACAGACGACACAAACCGATCGTCTGTCCCACTCGGCCAGCAGGCTTTGCAGCGCGGCGCGATCTGGCGCGGCTACTAATGGCAGCCACGCTTGCACTTCCCTACGGGCCCGCTCGTCGCCAAGCCCCCGCTCCAGGCGGTCGCGGATTAAATGCGCGAGCTCGAGATCGGTCTTGGCGCGGAGCTCTTTCAGCTTGCAGGTATTAGTGCGGCTCATAAGTACCATCCAGTTCTAACTACTTAGACGATTGAACTCGCCGATTCGATCATTAATAATCGAAAAATTTGTAAGCGCAAGTACCACTGGTATATACGGCCCTGGCCGGATCGCGTCCGAAGAAGTAGGGGAGTTCCCGGTAGTCGTCACAATCATGAACGACAAAATCGGCCCACTTTCCCCGCTCCAGCGATCCGCATTCGCCGCCGCGCCCCAAACTGTATGCGGCGTTGATGGTGGCCGCGGTGATGGACTCCGCCGCCGTCATTCTCAGTTGCGTGGCCGCCAGCGAGAGCACCATCGGCATGGAAGCAGTGGGCGACGACCCGGGATTGAAATCCGTCGCCAGCACCACCGCGAGTCCCAGATCGATCATGCGGCGCGCCGCGGGATAGGTGCTCGACCCGAGCGCGTAGACCGATGCCGGCAACAGCACCGGCTGCACGTTGGCCCGGCGCAGCGCTTCCATTCCCGCGGCTCCTGTGCGCTCCAGGTGGTCGGCGGTCGCGGCGCCCAACTCCGCGGCCAAAAGAGAGCCGGCGTCGGCGCTGAATTGGTCGGCATGCAGGCGCAGCTTCAGGCCGAGCCGCTGCGCCGCCTGGAGAACCACCCGCGCTTTCTCCGGCGGAAAGACCGAAGGTTCGCAGAAGACATCGCAATACTCCGCCAGGCCCTCGGCCGCCACGCGCGGCAGCATCTCTTCCACCACCAGCGCGATGTATTCGTCCATGCGAGATTCTTCGGGGCGGCCGCGATATTCGTCGGGCAATTCGTGTGCACCGAGAAACGTCGCGACGTACCGCAATTTTCCATCCGCCGCCAGGTCTCTCACCACGCGCAGAATTTTCAGCTCGGCTTCCAGCGAGAGGCCATAGCCCGATTTCGCTTCGATGGTGGTGGTGCCGCCGCGCGCGAACCAGACGCGCCGCCGGCGCGCCATTTCGAGCAGATCGGCTTCCGAAGCCTCTCGCGTGCGCCGCACCGTGGAGCGAATGCCGCCGCCGCGCGCCGCGATTTCCGCGTATGTGACGCCTTCGATGCGTTCTTCGAATTCATCGGCGCGGGTACCGGCGAAGACCGGATGCGTGTGGGCGTCGACAAACCCCGGCAACACGATGCGCCCGCCGGCATCCACAATTTCGGCGCCGGCCGATACCCGGCGCTCTATTTCCGCGCGCGTTCCAGTCGACTCCACGCGGCCGTCGCGCACCAGCATGGCACCATCGGAGATCGCGGCCAGGTCGCGCATTTCGGCCCTGACGCGCGGCCGCGCCGGGCCGGCCAGCGTCACCAGTTGTTTACAGTTCCAGATAGCCAGTTGGCTCACTCGACGGCTCACTGTTCAGTCATGGGCCGCCGGATGCCGCGCTCGCGCGCGAATCGCACGGCCTCTTGGTAGCCGGCGTCGGCGTGACGGATCACGCCCATGCCCGGATCGGTGGTGAGCACGCGCTCGAGCCGCCGTTCCGATTCTTCCGTGCCATCCGCCACCACCACCATGCCGGCATGTTGCGAATAGCCGATGCCCACGCCGCCGCCGTTGTGGATGGAGACCCACGAAGCGCCCGCCGCCGTGTTCACCAGCGCGTTCAGCAGCGGCCAATCGGCGATGGCATCGGAGCCGTCGCGCATGGCTTCGGTCTCGCGGTAGGGCGATGCCACCGAACCCGCGTCCAGATGGTCGCGGCCAATCACGATGGGCGCCTTCAATTCCCCGCTCCGCACCAGACGGTTGATGGCGACACCGAATTTTGCGCGCTCGCCATATCCCAGCCAGCAGATGCGCGCCGGCAGGCCCTGAAATTGGATGCACGCGCGCGCCATGGGTATCCAGCGGGCCAGCGTCTCGTTTTCCGGAAAGAGTTCCAGCGCCAGGCGGTCGGTGCGGTAGATGTCTTCGGGGTCGCCCGAAAGCGCCACCCAGCGGAACGGCCCGCGGCCTTCGCAGAAGAGCGGCCGGATATACTCCGGCACGAAGCCCGGAATGTCGTACGCGTTTTCGACACCGGCCCTCTTGGCCTGCGTGCGGATGTTGTTGCCGTAATCGAAGGTAACCGCGCCCATCTTCTGCAGCGCCAGCATGGCCTCCACGTGGACGCCCATGGCGCGGAACGAGCGCTTTAGATAATCGTCCGGGTCGCTCTGGCGCAGATGAATGGCCTCTTCCAGGGACATGTGGTTGGGCACATAGCCATTCAGCGGGTCGTGCGCGCTGGTCTGGTCGGTGAGCACATCGGGGACGAATCCACGCCGCACCAGTTCCGGCAGCACGTCCGCGCAATTCCCCACGAGGGCCACCGATACCGCCTTATTGGCGATCTGCGACTCGCGCAAAATCCGCAGCGCATCGTCCAGGTTGCGCGCCAGGCGGTCGCAGTATCCGGTGTTCAGGCGGCGCTCGATGCGGTGCGGGTCCACGTCGATACCGAGAAAGCACGCGCCATTCATGGTAGCGGCCAGCGGCTGCGCGCCGCCCATACCGCCCATGCCGCCCGAGACCACCACCTTGCCCTCGAGCGTCCCGCCGAAATGTTTCCGGGCCAGCGACGCGAAAGTCTCATAGGTGCCCTGCACGATGCCCTGGCTGCCGATGTAAATCCACGAACCGGCGGTCATCTGCCCGTACATCGTCAGGCCCAGCTTTTCGAGGCGCGTGAACTCGTCGAAGTTGGACCACTGGCCCACCAGGTTGGAGTTGGCGATGAGCACGCGCGGCGCTTCCGGATGGGTGCGGAAGATGCCCTGCGGCCGCCCGGATTGCACGATCAGCGTTTCGTCGTTTTCGAGCGAGCGCAGCGCCCGCAGAATCGCGTGGAACGAGGGCCAGTCGCGCGCCGCGCGGCCGCGTCCGCCGTAGACGATCAGCTCATCGGGGTTTTCCGCAACCTCCGGATCGAGGTTATTCTGGATCATGCGGAAAGCGGCTTCCTGGTGCCAGCCTTTGCAGGAAAGCGAGCTGCCGCGAGGCGCGTGGATTGCAGTGGTTGTGCTCATTTATGACTCCTGCGCGCAGAGGCGGGTGTGAACAGCGGACTTGAATGCCTCGTCCTGAATGGAATCGAGATTGATGTTGACATTTTCCAGGGCGCCGGCTTTGGCTGCCACCGTGAGCGCTTTGGCCACCGCCAGGTCTGAGCCGAACTTCGCCGGGATCTGTAGCGCGTTCAACCGCGCCTGCATCTGGGACGCCCGCTCGAATACCTGGAGCGGCACTTCCGCGGCGCCGTGCAGCGCCGCTTCCACGTAGGGCGCGCGCTCGTCTTTGGGCCGCTTGTAGGCCGCCATCACTTTCTGGAACGCTTCGGCATCGCGATCCACCGCTTCGGTGAAGAAGCGCCGGTCGGTTTCGAACGGCTCGGGGTCCTGCTTGGCCAGGCGCGTCACCATGGCGCCCAGTGCCGCGGCCATGGCTGCGGCCGCGGCCGATGCGCTGCCGCCGCCGGGTGTCGCCGTGGGCGCAGCCAGCGCATCCAGGAACTCGGGCAGGCCGCTGCGCGCTCCGATGGCTTCGGCCACGCGATTTTCCAGCACCAACTCCGGCCGGAAATTTTCGAAACGCAGGAAATACTCGGCCGACATCTCGATCGACTTTTTCGGGATCAACCCCACGATCTCGCTGCCCACCACCGGCACGCCCCATCGCTCCGCTTCGCGGCGCACGGTCTCGAAAACCAGGTGCATGGGCGTCTGCTCGAAGTCCGTCAGATTGATGGAAACCTGCGCCAGGTTGCGCGTTCCCAGCATCACGCCCATGGACTTCACAAAGCGAAAGCCCCCGGTCGAAAAGCGGATGGTTTTGGCGATCTTTTTGGCGATGGCCACATCCGGCGTCCCCAGGTTCACGTTGTAAGCGATCAGGAATTTGCGCGCGCCCACTACCGTGGCGCCGGCGGTCGGGTGGCAGACGGCGTCGCCCACGTCCGGAGCGCGCTCGGCCACCGTGCCCATTTCCTTGATGAGCGCTTCGAACTGGCCGCGCCGGATATTCTCGAGGTTGACGCGGTCGGGCCGCCGAGCGGCCGATTCGTAGAGGTAGACCGGCACGCGCAGCTTGGTCCAGATCTCGCCCGCCACGCGCTCGGCCAGGTGCACGCACTCTTCGAGGGTGACGCCCTCGATGGGGATGAACGGCACCACATCGACTGCCCCGATGCGGGGGTGCGCGCCCCGATGTTGGGTGAGGTCGATCAAAGCGACGGCCTTTTCGACGCCGCGGATGGCCGCGTCCGCTACCGCGGCCGGCGGTCCGACGAAAGTCAGAACCGAGCGATTGTGATCGGCGTCCGATTCGCGGTCGAGGAGCACGACATCGGGCACTGTCAGGATGGCCTGCACGATCGCATCCATTTTGGCGGCATCGCGCCCTTCGGAAAAATTCGGAACACACTCCACGAGTTGTCGCGCCATGAAACCACATTGTGTCATACGGCTCCGCCTGGTGGAATCCGTCGATAACTCGGGGTTCTGACGGCTCCAGCTGCGTTATACTGGCTGCGGAAGAATGCTCCGGCTGCCGCGCGTGTACCCGATCCTCGATACCGAATCGCTGGATCGCCGCGGCATCTCTCTCGAGGTAGCCGCCGCGGCTTACCTGGAAGGCGGCGCCCAAATCCTGCAAATCCGCCATAAATCCCATTGGAGCCGGGACCTGTTTGCCGCCTCTCAAGAAGTGGCGCGCCTCTGCCGCAAAGCGGGCGCCACTCTCATCGTCAACGACCGCGCCGATTTCGCCGCGCTGCTCAATGCCGGCCTGCACGTGGGCCAGGACGATCTCTCGCCACGCGACGCGCGCCAGCTTCTCGGCTCCGATGCCACCATCGGACTCTCCAGCCACAGCGCCGCGCAACTGGCGCCCGCCGCGGGCGAGCCCGTGGATTACGTGGCCCTGGGTCCGATCTTCGCGACGGCTTCCAAACGCCAGCCCGACGAGGTGGTCGGCGTCGCTGAAATTCGCCGCTGCCGCGAGCTGACGGAGAAGCCCCTGGTGGCGATCGGTGGGATTACGCTCGAGAACGCGCGGGATGTGTGGACCGCGGGAGCCGATTCGGTGGCGGTGATCGCGGGGCTGCTGCCTGCGGCGACGACTGCGCGTGCGCTTCGCGAACGCATGGAAGAGTGGGCGCGGCTGGCCGGATAGTGGGACAGACCATCGTTTTTTTTGTGGTCTGTCATGCCCCGCCGGAGCGCGGCTGCTTGACAGACGACATAAACCGATCCTCTGTCCCACCTGGGATCTACGGCTGGTAGGGAGTGAGCCGCATGGGACGCACATCGGGCTCGAACAGGAGCGGCTGGCGATCTGGCCAGGCGCGCAGCAACTCACGATCCTCATCGGCGCCGAGATCGCGCGCCCACATGATGCGGGCTGCGCCTGGATCGGCGGCGTTCCAGACCCACTCTTCCTGGAAAATGTGGAGCGGAGAGTAGCGCACGAAGACCACAAGTTTGCCGGGAATTTCCGCGAGCTGACGGTTGACGGCGATGCGGCGCTCGGGATTGCCTTGGTTGATGCCGGTCCAGGTTTCGTAGGGCAGCATGGCCTGTGAGACCCCGGACGGCTCGAACAGGTGGACACCGTACCAAAACAGGAAATGCGCCGCGCATAAGAAGAATATGATGCCGGCGATTTCGAGACCCACGGGCCAGCCGCGCAGGCTCCAGCGCGAGATGCGCTCCAGGCCGGCAACGCTCACCAGCACGAACAGGCAGGTGGCCGCCGCGATGTAGTGGACCTGGAAGGCGGGAAAGAAATTGGTTCCGACCGCGAACAGCGCCAGGGTGAAAGCCACCCAGGCGAAGCGGTACTCCCGCAACGCCGCGAGGAAGGCCAGCAGCGCCACGTAGAGCGGCGGCAGGAAGTAGAAGCGGTAATAGCGGACGCGGTATTCGAGACGCGCGAAAAAAGTCTGGAGGGTCTCACCGTGCGCCGGGCGGAAGGAAGTCTGCATCCGGTAGTCGAGCTGCTGTTGCGGCGTGAGGGGTAGGTGGGGAACCGGATTCGGCTGCACGGTGAGCGAAGTGGGCACGCCGTATTGATATTGGCTGAGGGTGTAGGGCAGGGTGGTCCAACTGCCCGTCACTTGCTTGTTTTGCGCCAGCGTGAGAGCGATGGCGGGCATTACGACGCAGACCGCGACCAGCGCGGCTTTGCCGAGTTCAACCGCGCCGAGCGGCCGCCACTCGGTCCTCCGGCGGAGGTCTGGCAGGAAGAAGGCGAAGACCGCAATCAGCAAAAAGATGGATTCGTAGGGACGGGTCAGCAGATGGAAGGCCAGGCCAACGCCGAGCAGAACAGCGTCCTTGCGGCGGCTGCGGCGCAGGCGCGGCAGCGCGCCAAAGACCAGGCAACCCGCGGCGGCGGCGGGCATGCCGCCCCAGTAGCTATTCATCCACAAATTCAGCGGGCCGAATTCCATGATCGCCAGTGCGGCGCCAGCGAGCGACCAGGCGGGCGACGTCCAGCCGCGCAGCATCCAGTAACAGAGCGGGCAGAAAGCGGCGGAGGCCAGAAGCACGCCGGCCCAGGGATGGCCGAAGATGCTCCAGCCGAGCGCCAGAACCAGCCCCGAGCCGAGCGGGTAGATGGAACTGTAGCTGGGCTGCTGGAGCACGAAGAAAGTTTCGAAAAACCGGTGCATGGGGAGCATGGGGTTGGCGAGACGGAAGTGGCGCAGCGTGTCGGCCACCAGCAGGTGGCTGAACTCGTCATAGACGTCCGGCGTGGGCGCGGGATGATGGGGCAGCAGAAGCAGGCGGAGAACAATGGGCAGGGCAGCCAGGAGCGCCATGGACCAGAAGGCGCGACCGGCCAGTTTGCGGAGGCGCGGCTCAATGCGCGGCCTCGACAGCAGGGCCAGCGCGACCATCATGGCCGCCAGGAGCAGCTCGAGGTAATCGGCCGCGCCGAACCCGAGGGGGTTTTCGAGCGGCAGAAAGGAGCGAAAAAAATCGGCCATGCGGTTTCTCCATTTTCGCAGAGGGAGGCCAGCGATAGACGGCCGCACCTCTGGTAAAATAGAGTTTAGTTCCCCAAAACAAAAGTCATGAAATTTGGCGTCATTGTTTTTCCCGGAAGCAATTGCGACCACGACGCTTTCTACGCAGTCACCACCAACCTCGGCCAAAAAGCGGAGTATATCTGGCACGATTCGCCGCGTCTGGGCGACGTGGACGCGGTGATTCTGCCGGGCGGTTTCGCGTACGGCGATTATCTACGCTGCGGCGCCATCGCCAGGTTTTCACCGGTGATGGGCGCGGTCGGCAGATTCGCGGCGGCGGGAGGCCTGGTGATGGGCTTCTGCAACGGTTTTCAGATCCTGGTGGAAGCCGGGATGCTGCCGGGTGCGCTGATTCGCAACCGCGGCCTGAAGTTCGTGTGCCGCGAAGTTCGGCTGCGCACCGAGACGGTAAACTCGCCATTCACCAACCAGGCGACTGTGGGGCAAATCCTGCGGATGCCCATCGCGCACGGGGAAGGCTGCTATTTCGCCGACGGCCGGACACTGGATGAATTGGACGCCGAAGACCGCGTGCTGTTCCGCTACGTGGGCAATCCGAACGGATCGCTGGGCGACATTGCCGGGATCCTGAACCGCGAGCGCAACGTGATGGGCATGATGCCGCACCCGGAGCGCGCATCCGACCCGCTGATGGGCTCAACCGATGGGCTGACGATTTTCCAATCGGTGCTCCATGCGGTGGTGCGGGCATGACGGCGCACGCGCCCGAAGTGATTGCGCAACATCAACTGACGGCCGACGAGTATGGGAAGATCGTCGCCATCCTGGGACGGGAGCCCAGCTTGACGGAGCTGGGGATCTTCAGCGTGATGTGGAGCGAGCATTGTTCCTATAAGAGCTCGCGGCTGCATTTGAGAAAGCTGCCGACGCGGGGGCGCCTGGTGGTGCAGGGCCCGGGCGAAAACGCGGGGATTGTCGATATTGGCGGCGGGTACGTGATCGCGTTCAAGATCGAATCGCACAACCACCCCAGCTTCATCGAGCCGTTTCAGGGCGCGGCCACGGGCGTCGGCGGCATTCTGCGGGATATTTTCACGATGGGCGCGCGGCCCATCGCAGTGCTGGATTCGCTGCGCTTCGGACGGCTGGACGACCCTGCGACGGGCGCGCGCAACCGCCGCATTCTGGGCGGGGTAGTGGCGGGCATCGCGCACTACGGCAATTGCTTCGGCGTGCCGACGGTGGGCGGCGAGTGCATTTTCGAGCCGTGCTATGACGGCAACCCGCTGGTGAACGTTTTCGCGCTGGGGATCTGCAAGAAGGAAGAAGTTTTCTATGCCAAGGCGGCCGGCGCCGGGAATCCGGTGATCTATGTGGGCGCGCGCACGGGGCGTGACGGCATCCACGGCGCTTCCATGGCCAGCGCGGAATTCACCGAAGAGGCCAAGCAGAAGCGGCCCAACGTGCAGGTGGGCGACCCGTTCATGGAGAAGCTGCTGCTGGAAGCCTGCATCGAAGCCATGAAAACCGGAGCCATCGTGGGCATCCAGGACATGGGAGCGGCGGGGCTGACCTGTTCCACGAGCGAAATGGGCAGCCGCGGAGGAGTGGGCATCGAGATCGAGTTGGACCGCGTGCCGCAGCGCGAGACCGGCATGACGCCCTACGAGATCATGCTTTCGGAATCGCAGGAGCGCATGCTGCTGGTGGCGCGGAAGGGCCGGGAAGAGGAAGTCTACCGGGTGTTCCGCAAGTGGGGCCTGGAAGCCGCGGAGATCGGCGTGGTGACGGAGGACGGAAAACTGCGGGTGCGGCATCATGGCGCGGTGGTGGCGGAGATTCCGAACCGCGAGCTGGCCGACGAAGCGCCGCTCTACAACCGGCCGCACACGCATCCGCCGCGCGCCGGGCTGATTCCCGACCTGCCGGTGTCGAAAGTGCAGCGCACGCTGCCCACGCTGCTCGGCTCGCTCGACATCTGCTCCAAGCGGTGGATCTGGGAGCAGTACGATTACCAGGTGCGCACCAACACGGTGGCCGGTCCGGAGCGCACGGACGCGGCGATTGTGCGGATCAAGGAGACGGGAACGTCGATTGCGATCTCACTCGACGGCAACGGCCGATATTGCTACCTCTCGCCGCGGGAAGGCGCGAAGCTGGCGGTGGCGGAAAGCTGCCGCAATCTTTCGACCGTGGGGGCGCGGCCGGTGGCTGCCACCAACTGTCTGAACTTCGGCAACCCGGAGCGTCCCGAGATTATGGCGCAACTGGTGGAAGCCATCGAAGGCATGGCGGAAGCCTGCGCCTTCTTCGACACGCCGATCACCGGCGGCAACGTCAGCCTGTACAACGAAACGCTGGGCGAAGGAATCTATCCCACGCCGGTGCTGGGAATTGTGGGGACGCTCAAGACCGCCGAGCCGGTGACGATTCCGTTCAAGAACGCGGGCCGGGCGGTGATGCTGTTGGGCGGCATCGGGGAGTGCGACGATACGCGTTTCGGGGGCACGCAATACGCCAAAGAGATCGTCAAGCAACTGTGGGGGCTGCCGCCGGCGCTGGACCTGGGGCGCGAGCAGCGGGTGCAGTTCGCAGTGCGCAGGATTATCGCCGAGGGCCTGGCGGAATCGGCGCACGACCTGAGCGATGGGGGCCTGGCGGTGGCGCTGGCGGAATGCTCATTCGGACCGAACGAAATCGGGGCTTTGATCGACCTCGATTCCGACCTGCGGCCGGAGATGCTGGCATTCCACGAAGCGCCTTCGCGCATCCTGATTTCCACCGAATTTCCCAAGAAAGTGGCGGCCATCGCGGAGAAGTATGAAATCGAAGCGCCGGTTGTGGGGGTTACAATCGAGAAGGGGATCGAAATCCGCCAGCGCACCATCACGCTCGGCGCCTGGGAAATCGGGGCGTTGCAGACGGCTTACGCGCAGGCATTCGAATCGTATGTTCGATAAGTTCCATGACGAGTGCGGGGTGGTGGCGATTTACGGCCACCCGGAAGCGTCCAAGCTGGCCTACCTGGGGCTGTACGCGTTGCAGCATCGCGGCCAGGAGAGCGCCGGCATCTCGACCAGCGACGGGGAGCGGATCTATTCCCACAAGTCGATGGGGCACGTGGCGGATATTTTCACCAGCCAGGTGCTGGCGGGGTTGCCGGGCGAGCTGGGGATCGGGCACACGCGCTATTCCACCGCGGGCGATACGGTTCTGCTGAACGCGCAACCTTTCTCGGTGACATGCAACAAGGGCAACGTGGCAGTGGCTCACAATGGCAACATCACCAATGCGATGGAGTTGCGGGCCGAGCTGGGCCGCGAGGGCGCCATCTTTCAGGCATCCAGCGATACCGAAGTCATCCTGCACCTGGTGGCGCACTCCTCGGAGCGCACCCTGGCGGCGGCGCTGCGCGATGCGCTGCTGCAACTGGAAGGCGCGTTTTCGCTGGTGTTTCTGGCGCAAGACCGCATCATCGTGGCGCGCGATCCTCACGGCTTCCGGCCGCTGGCGGTGGGTGAGATGGAGATTTCGGGCGGGCGCAAATGCTACGTCTTCGCATCGGAGACCTGCGCCTTCGACCTGATTGGAGCGGTGTACTTGCACGACGTGGACCCGGGCGAAATGGTGATTGCGGGACCGGACGGCCTTACGCGGGAACGCTGGGCGCCGGAGCAGGATCGGGCGCAATGCGTGTTCGAGCACGTTTATTTTTCGCGGCCCGACTCGATGGTCTTCGGGCGGTCGGTAGAGGAATCGCGGGAAGCCATGGGACGGCTGCTGGCGCGGGAACATCCGGCGGATGCCGACCTGGTAGTGCCGGTTCCCGATTCGGGAGTGGCCGCCGCCATCGGGTACGCCGACGAATCGGGCCTGCCGTTCCGCCATGCCCTGATCCGCAATCATTATATGGGCCGCACGTTCATCGAGCCCACGCAGGCCATCCGCGATTTCGGCGTCAAGCTGAAGCTCAATCCCGTGCGGCACCTGCTGCGGGGCCAGCGCGTGGTGCTGGTGGACGATTCCATCGTGCGCGGCACCACCAGCCGGAAAATTGTGCGCATGGTGCGGCAGGCCGGGGCGCGCGAAGTGCACCTGCGCATCTCCGGCCCGCCGACGATTTCCCCGTGCTTCTACGGAGTGGACACGCCGAACCGCAGCGAGCTGATTGCGTTCGACCACAAGGTGGAGGAGATCCGCCGCTTCGTGGAGGCCGATTCGCTGGGATACCTGTCGCTCAACTCCCTGCGCAAAGCGGTGGCGGACGACAAGCATGAGTATTGCTATTCCTGTTACACCGGCGACTACCCCACCGAGCTGGTCAACATCGAAGCGTTGATCGGAGCCCGGCAGAAGGGGCATTAGCAGGTTTCCGAGCAAGGCTTAGCCGCCGTTGGCAAAGCGGGGACAGCTATCCAATTCCAAAGACTGGAAGCAGTCCCCGTTTTGCGGATTTACACTAGAAACGTGACTCTATCTATCGACGGGTATCGACTCACGATTGGCGAAACGTGCGCGGTGGCGCGCGCGCGGACGGCCGCGGTCACGCTGGCGCCGGCGGCCGTGGAGCGGATGAACGCATCCCGCCGGCTCATTGACCGGCTGGCCGCCGGAGCGGAGCCGATCTACGCGGTGAATACCGGCGTGGGCCTGCTGGCCAATGTCCGCATCGCGCAGGACGAACTCGAACAGCTCCAGCGCAACGTGATCCGCTCGCATTGCGCGGGCGTCGGCGAGCCGCTCGACCGGGAGGTAGTGCGCGCCATGATCCTGATCCGCGCCAACGTACTGGCGATGGGCTTCTCGGGGATTCGGCCGCTGGTGGCGGAACGGCTGTGCGATCTGCTCAACCGCGGCGTCACACCGGTGGTTCCTTCGCAAGGAAGCGTGGGCGCATCCGGAGACCTGGCGCCGCTCTCGCATATAGCGCTGGTGCTGATGGGCGAAGGCGAAGCCGAGTTCGGAGGCACGGTGCTCGATGGCGGCGAAGCGCTGCGCCGCGCGGGAATCGAGGCCATCACGCTCCATGCCAAAGAAGGCATCAGCCTGATCAATGGCACGCAAGCCATGATGGCCGTCGGCTGCCTGGAACTGGAAGCCATTCAGGGGCTGGTGGATTCCGCGGACGTGATCTGCGGGTTGACACTGGATGGGCTGCGCGGCACGCCGCGCGCATTTGACGAGCGCATTCACGCCTCGCGCCCGCATCCCGGGCAGATGGAAAGCGCGGCGCGGCTGCGGCGTCTGCTGGAAGGGAGCGAAATCCGCCAGTCGCATATCGCTTGCCGGCGGGTGCAGGACGCCTATTCGCTGCGCTGCGCTCCGCAGGTGCACGGAGCGGTGCGCGACACACTGACGGCGGCGCGCGGCGTTTTCCAGATCGAACTGAACTCCGCCACCGATAACCCGCTGGTGTTCGGCGACGAGATTCTCTCCGGCGGCAATTTTCATGGCGAGCCGCTGGCCTTCCAACTGGACTTTCTGGCGGTGGCGCTGTGCGCGCTGGCAGGCATCTCCGAGCGGCGCATCGACCGGCTGGTGAACCCGGCGCTCAACGAAGAGCTGCCGCCGTTTCTGGCGGGGCACCCCGGGCTGGAGTCGGGGCTCATGATGGCGCAGATCACGGCCGCCAGCCTGGTGGCGGAGAACCGCGTGCTGGCGTATCCGGCGTCGACCGGCTCCATCACCACCGACGGCAACAAGGAAGATTTCGTGAGCATGGGGATGACGTCGGCCAGCAAACTGCAGCGGGTGACGCGTAACACGCGCGCGGTGCTGGCGATTGAAGCCTTGTGTGCGGCGCGCGCGCTGGACCTTTTGGCGCCTCTGCGGACCAGCCCGGCGCTGGAAGAAGCACGCACGCGCATCCGGGGAGTTTCGCCGCCGATTGAAGGCGACCGCCCGTTCTACAGGGACATCGCGGCGATTGATGGATTGATCGGTGAGGGCGGCTTGTGCTTGTGACCTAATACCTCCGGCCGCTCTGAGGGCGCTCGATAGCGTACCATGAGCCTGATGCCGATGAAGGTGCGCGAGGTGATCCGTCTGCTCGAGAAGCAGGGATGGGTGGAAATGCGATCGAGGGGTAGCCATCGGCATTTCAAACACCCCAACCAGGCTTTCGTGATCACCGTACCGGGCAACGAAGGCAAGGAACTTGCGCCAGGCACGTTAAACGCTATACTCAAAAAGGCGGGGCTGAAATGAGCGCGAGGCGTTATCCGGTAATCATCGAACGAACAGAGACGGGTTACTCCGCTTATTCGCCGGATGTTCCCGGATGTGCGGCTGTAGGTGACACAGAGGCAGAGACACGCCGGAACTTTCAGAACGCCCTGGGCGAGCACTTCCAGGCGATGCGTGAAGTTGGCGAGCCAATCCCGGAACCACACACATCCGTAGACTACGTGGAAGTCGCCGCATAGGGGGCGAGGTTCCGGCCGGCACGGCTCACGGCTATATAGAATCCAACCCTGAGACCCGTCACACGCCCTGCGAACTGGCGTACACCGCGATTTTCGCCACGGTGCGATAGCCCATGCGCTGGTAGAGCCGGACGCCGGCCGGCGTGGATTGCAGAATGCTACGCTCTGTACCGTGCTCGCCGTTGGCCTGGGCGAGCGCGTGGCGCATGATCGCCTCTCCGTAGCCGTGCCGCCGGTGCTGCGGAATGGTGGCGACATTGTAGACCCCGATGGCGTGCCCGCCCATCACAATGGCGGTGGTGGAAACGGGCTCGGCATCCCGATAGCCGACATAGGCGGTGAAGTGGTCCCAAACCGCGAGGTCGTCAAAAACCTCCAGAAACCACGGGGTGGGCACGTGGAAGCAGACCGATGCGATGGCGCAAAAGGCGTCGCGGGTAGCGGCGTCGCGGACTTTCCGGATTTCGAGCGACGGCAGCGGCCTGTCGGGAGGCGCGACACGCTCGGCGAGCATGCCGGGGAGGTCCACCGAGTGCCGCAATCCGTGCCGCTCGAAGATGCGGCGGGAAGCGCGGCGGGTTCGCGGCTCCAACATGTCTTCGCAGACCCAGTAGGCCCAGTCCAGTTGGCGCGACTCGAAATGGAGGGCCGCCAGGAGGATGCGTTGGGCCAGTTCGGCTTCGGTTGAGACCGGGCTCGAGAGAAAGGCCGCGTTGAACATCTGGAACTTGACGCCGGCCGAGGCAATGCTCACGCCGCGCAGCTCCCGGATTTCGCCTTCGCCGCGGCCGGCCGCCACGACGCGGAACGACTCCCGCAGGTTGTCCGCTACGCTCTCAAATGTCACTGCAAGACCAGTATAAGATGCGGGGCAAGGGCTTCGCCCTTGAAATCCCTTCGGGATTTGGAAGTCAGGAGTCAGAAGTCAGAAGTCAGAAGTCAGAAGTGCAATGGCGACGGCGTGTTGACATGTCAAGATCGAGGGAATTGGTGAAGCCGTTTGTGGGAATGGCCAGCGGGGAATACAGGGAATTATTTCTTTGGAGGAGCTTCGCCAGTGGCCTTTTTGCCTTCGGCTTTTCCCTGGGTGGCGGCTGGCGGTTCTTCCGTGGCGGGAGCATCTTTGGGGCTCAGGTATTGCACGATGACGGAGATTCTGCGATTGGAGGGAGACTCGGGATCTTCGGGATGGCGCAATTGGCGGTCGGCATAGCCGCGCACCTGCTGGACCTGCTCCGGGCGCAGCCCGTGGGCCTCCATGATCTTGCGCGCGGAATTGGCGCGGTCGGTGGATAACTCCCAATTGCTGTACTCTCCGACGTACGGTTTGGAATCCGTATGGCCTTCCAGCGTGACGTTGTTGGGCAATTTGCCCAGTTGTCCGGCCAATAACGTCAAGAGCTCGGAACCGCTGGCGGTGGGAACCGGCTTTGCGGATTCGAAAAACATGCCGGCCTCGGTCTCCAGCAGCTCGATGCGCAGGCCATCGGAGGTGATGGTGATCTCCACGTGGTCCCGCAGCGTGCGAAAGTCGGGAACCTTGAGCAGCGCCTCCTGGATCTTTTCGGCGAGTTTGGCCATGTCGTCCTTGGGCAACTGGATGGAATTGCCGGCGCCCGCCGCGGCGGTGCCAGTCTGTTTGCCCGGGCCGGTGGGGTTGTTGAAGTAAGCGCTGACGGCCTGCTGGACTTCTTTATCCGCGCTCATCAGCCAGAGCACGATGAACAGGGCCATCATGGCGGTGACGAAATCGGCGTAGGCCACCTTCCAGGCGCCTCCGTGGTGGCCACCATGTCCCATCACCTTTTTCTTGATAACGATGATCTGCTGGATTTTGGCCGGTGGTGGAGGGGCTTCCGTTTCCGAGGGCATATCTTACGCCGCCTTGGCCGCGGCCGCCTTAGCGCCCCGGCAAGCGGCTTCCACTTCCTTGAAGCTGGGCCGCACGGTAGTTGGGATGGAGCGGCGCGCGAGTTCGACGGCCATCATGGGGCTGAGTCCTTTAACGAATGCCAGAGACGCCATGCGGAGAAAGCCGAAGTAATAACTCTCGGCGTCGTTTTGTTTGCCCATGGCCGCGGCCAGCGGACCGAAGATGCCGTAACAAAGGAGAATGCCGAGGAAAGTGCCGACCAGGGCAGCCGCGACATGGTTGCCGATTTCTTCTTTGGGGCCTCCCAGCGATCCCATGGTGATGACCACGCCCAGGACCGCGGCCACAATTCCCAGACCGGGCAGCGCATCGGCCATGGTGGTCAAGGCAGCGATGGGCTCGGCGGATTCGCGGTGGTGCACTTCGAGGTCTACTTCCATCATCTGGTCGATTTCCATAGGCTCGACGCCGCCGGTTACCACCATGCGCAGGGTGTCACACAAGAATTCGAGGGCGTGGCCCGATTTCAGGAATTTGGGGTACTTCTTGAAGACCGGGCTCTTGGCGGGATTGTCGAGGTCTTCCTCCAGTTTGGCGGTGCCGTTCTTGCGCGCATAATTGAACAGCTCGTACAGCATTTTCAGGTTTTCGGTGTAATAAGCTTTGTCGAAAGGGCTGCCTGAGAAAATGCCGGCGATCCCTTTGCCAATGCGTATCAAGATGGGCAAAGGATTGGCAACTACGACGGTGCCCACGGCGGCTCCAAAAATGATGATCAGCTCCGCCGGTTGAAGCAGCACCAGGAGCTTTCCGTGTTCGATCAGGTAGCCACCGACGATGGCACCCAGAACAATGACGATTCCGAGAATCGAGATCATGGGGCGGTTGCATCACTCAACGCTTTACTAATCGGCAGCTAAGCGAGGAGCTTTAGCACGAGTTTCTCAGAGGGGGTGGGATGCGGCAGGGCGTTGCCCGGCTGGACCGATTGACAATCGGTCCGCAGGTTAGCAACCTGCCCCACATGTGTGTGCGCCACTTAGCTTTTTGGGTCGACGATGAACGTGGGCACGATACCGGCGGCGGAAGAAAAACCGGCCCGGCTGGCCGAAAGCCAGCTCGAACAGCCGTGTACCTTGCCCAGGTATGCGTGCGGATGAACATCCACCTGCATTTCGCGGAACTCCAGGTGGCCGAATGTCATCAGCGGGAACGTGGAGCGCACCGGATCTACGCGCTCCTGCACCACGTAGGGCGAACGCATGGCCTGCTTGATGGCGCGGTCCCATCCGCTCGAATCCATCTCCCAGCCGAAGTAGCTGTGCTGGTCGCTGTAATCGTCGTTGGGCTTGAGCGCCAGGCGCTCGCGGTTGCGCGCGACGAATTCCAGCAGGTCCACGGTCTGGTCATCGTAGGTGGTTTTCGCGGCCGTCACCAGACGCGTCCAGGGCACGTGTTCGCGAATGGCTTTGCGCTCCGCCGCGGGGAAGCCGGCGGTGAAAGTCTCGTCGGTGAGCAGGCCGAACATGGCCTTCTTGTGGGCCACCTCCGAACGGAAGCTGTTCACCACGCAGACGGCGCGGTCGCGGTAGGCCTGCACCAGCGGATGAGTCAGATCGAAGCGCTGCAGGAATTCCTGCACGCCCAGGCGGCGATAGACCAGGTCGATTTCGAAAGCGCCTTTGCGCAACACGCCGTTGCGGTATTCGAGCTGCTCGGGGGAAACGATCTCCACCTCATACCCTTCATCGCGGAAGAAATCGCGATACAGTTCGTATTCGCTCTGGCCGAAACTGTAGGCGGGACGGAATTCCACGATGGCAATGCGCGGCTTCTTGGATTTTCCGCCGAACTGCTTGTAGGATTTCAGCAAGGCTGCCAGCAGATGCTTGCGGCTGCCAGTGCGTGTGAGCGTGTATTTCTTGCGGAATTCCTTCACCGGCGGGCAATCGTAAAAAAGGTCCGCCAGCGCGTCGGCATAACCGGCGCCGGTGGGCGAATCGGCATTGTATTGCACGAAATGCAGATGCCCGTTGACCAGGTGAGTATCCAGCCGCGCGGCCACTTCCAGGGCCTGGTATCCGGGGTCGATGGCCGCCAGCATCTTCTCGGCGGGAAGCAATTCGAGGCGAGCCAGCAGAGCCGGGTTGCCCAGCACCATCTGTTGCACGCGGTCAATGGCGCCGATCAGCGCTTCGCCCGTCTTGACGAGTGAGTCGTACTGCCTGCGGGAAATGAAGTTGGGACGGAGAAAGGGACAAATCAGGCGTCCGCCGGCGGAAAGGTTAGAGCTCTCCATGCGTTGCTGGAGCGCCTCCACCCAGGCCAGATCGCGGAAGGGACCGGTCTCCAGGAGCTTGTTATATTTTACGACTGCCTCATCCAACTGGGACATTGCTTAGCTTTGAAACCTTACTCTCTACTTTTGAGTATCCCACAGAAGTCAAATAAACGATAGGTTTTGGGTCAATGACAGGATGTTAACCCATTTATTATCAAGTGATTATGAGGAATAATCAGACTGCACAGGAATTAAGCGGAACCCCACCTGGTGGGAAGAAATCGGCCGGATTTTGAGCCCGGGCGGCCTTACCGCCGGCTATTACCTCTTGGTTTCCTGCGCCAACTTGACACGAGCGGCGTCAAGTTTGGTTCCTACTTTAGTAACCTCTTCGGGATCGAGTTCGGACGGCAATTCGTCCTTAAAACCCTTCAAAGAAGCAGTCCACTGCGCAATGGCTTCTTTGGTCTTGCCGAGCTTCAAATAAACGTCGCCCAAGTGATCGTGCACCGTGGGGTCCGCGTCCAGATGGCTGGCGGCTTTGATGAGCCAGCCCTCGGCGTCGGCCAATTTGCCCTGGCGGAAATATATCCAGCCCAGGCTGTCCAGGTAAGCGCCGTTATCGGGATCGAGATCGACGGCCTTCCTGATGAGCTGATAGGCTTCGTCCAGCCGGAGGTTGCGGTCCGCCAGGGTGTAGCCCAGATAGTTCAGTACGCGGGCGTCCTGCGGGCTGAGGGCCAGCGCTTTGCGGAAAGCCGCTTCGGACTCGTCGTATTTCTTCATGCGTTCAAACATGGCGCCGCGCATGAAAAAAACGTTCTCCTTCTCCTTGTCATCGGAGGCAAGTTTTTCCGCGTCATCCAGGGCCTTGCCCATGTCCGCCCAGCGCTTGCCTTTTTCGTAGACGTCGGCGGCGGTTGTCAGAGTCTCAAAATCGCGCGGGCCATTCATGAGCCCACGGAGTTCGGCGGCGGCCTCATCGGTCTTGCCCATGTCGCCGAGCACTTCGGCGTGCTCGCGGGCAACGATGTACTCGTTGGGAAACTTTTTCAGGGCGGCATCGGCTTCACGCTGGGCGCTCGCCATATCCTTGGCGAAGCGGTAGGTCTCGACGATCTCCACGGACATCACTGGCTCGCTGTCTTTGTAGACGGCGCCCATCTGTTTGAAGGCGTCAATGGCCTCCGGGTAATGGCCGGCCCTCTGGTTCAACTCGCCCAGCTCGCTATACCGCTCGGCGCGCTCGTGTTGCTCTTCCTTGGAATAGACCTTGCGCGCGGTGTCGGCCAGCAAGCTGTTCATGGCAGCGATGGCCTGATCGAGTTTCCCTTCGACCTCGTACAGCTTAATCTCCTCCTGCCGCGGTTCCAAGCCGTCCGGGTCGATCTTTTTGGCCTTGTCGATAGCTTCGTGGGCTTTGGAGTAATCGCGCTTGTTGCTGTAAATGTCGGCCATGCGCAGCGGAATCATGGGATCGCGCGGGGACCGCGTTGCCAAGTCCTGGTAAACCTTGAGCGCCTCGTCGGCCTGGTCGGAGAAATACAGATCTTGGGCCAAGTCGAGCGCCAGGTGGTCGTCGTCGGGCGAAAGAGCCAGGGCTTTGCGCAGGGTGCCGGCGGCGTTCTTATAATCCTTCTGCTCTTCGTAGGCTTGCGCCAGAATCCGCAGGGAGCGGTCGTTGGGATCCTTGTCGGTGGCGGCCTTGAGTTTTTCGATGGCGCGCTTGGTGTCTCCCATGTTGCCGTAGAGCATGGCGAGGCCGGTGAGGGCGTCTTCGTTATCCGGTTCGAGGGCCAGCGCGGTGTTGTAGGCTTTCTCGGCGTCGGGCGCGTTGCCGGCAGTGCCGTATAGCTTGGCCAACATCACCCAACTCTCCACATCCTTGGCATCCTTGGCGGTGACCTTCTCATATTCCTGGATGGCCATGTGGAGGGCGCGCTCGTCGATCTTGCCCTGAGGCGCGTGGGCCAGCGCCGCGGTGTAGACGCGTCCCAGCATGCGGTGCGCGTCCACGTTATCGGGGTTCTGCTTCAGGAGATCCTGCGCCAGGGCGGTAGCATCGTCCAGGCGGTTGAGCGCCAGGTAGAGATCCGTCAGCTCCTCCAGGATGATGCCGGCCTTGGGGTCGGCTTTGAGCGCCTCCCGGTAGTGCTGGATGGCCTTATCGATGTAGTCCTTGTTTCCATCGGCCTGCGCCAATTCCGCGTACACCCGTCCCATGGCAAAGTTGTAATAGGCGCTGGCCCGGTTGTCCGGCGGCGCACTGTTCTGGCTTTGCGGGGACGCCGTCTGCGCGAACACAACCGCACCCAGTGAGACAGCAATCAAAAACGCTTTGGCTAACCGAATCATGGAAACCTAACCTCTTTTTTTCAACCGGCTGGCATCGCGGCGGGCCGAAGACTACCCTTATATTGTATAACGGGACTTCGCGGCAAGGCCCGGCAGGCGAAACAGTGACCGACCGCCAATACCAATCCGCCTCCATCGCCGCCATACCAGCAGACGCGCCTGCACGGCCGCTGGTTGCAGTGGCCGGTCCGACGGGCTCGGGCAAGAGCGACCTGGCACTTCTGATTGCCGAACAGTTCGGGGGCGAAATCATCAACTGCGATTCCCTCCAGGTCTACCGGTATTTCGACATCGGCACCGCGAAACTGCCGCTCAAAGAACGACGCGGCATTGCGCACCACTTGATAGACATTTTGGACCCCGACGAGCCTTTCACCGCGGGAGAGTACGCGCGCATGGCGCGTGAAGCCATCGCCGACATCTCCGCGCGGGGCCGCCTGCCGATCCTGGCCGGCGGCACCGGTTTCTACCTGCGTGCTTTGTTAGACGGGCTGTTCGAAGGTCCGTCACGCGACCAGAAGCTGCGCGACCGTCTGGCGGCCCGCGAACGAAAGCGCACGGGCTCTTTGCACCGTTTGCTCGACCGCGTCGATCGCGAAACCGCGCGCAAGATTCATCCGCATGACGTGCCCAAGGTCACGCGGGCGCTGGAAGTCTGCCTGCTGACGCGCCGGCCGGCCAGCGAAGTCTTCCGCCAGGGGCGCGACGCGCTGCGCGGCTATCGCACGCTCAAGATCGGCTTGCTGCCGGATCACGACGAGTTGTACGGGCGGCTGGACCAGCGATCGGCCGGAATGTTCGCCGGCGGGCTGGTGGACGAAGTGCGCCACATCCTGGCGCGCGGGTTCGCCGAAGCATGCAAGCCTTTCGAATCCCACGGCTACAAACAGGCGCTGCAACTGATACGTGGCGAGTTGAATCAACGCGAGGCAATTTTCTACGCCCAGCGCAACACGCGGCAATACGCCAAACGGCAACTGACATGGTTTCGCCGGGAACCCGGCCTGATATGGCTGCACGGTTTCGCGGACACTCCTGGAATCCGCGAAAACGCGCTCGACCGCGTGGCGGGGTTTGTGGCCAGGAAGGAAATCTGAGACAGATGCGCGAGGCGTTGCCCAAGATACCGGCGGCAAGACCGCCGGCGCTACCAGTTGGTTGAGGAGCGCAGGCACGTATAATCGAGGGTAAGGCCCGTCCTTTATGAGAAAGCGCCTGTTGTACTGGTTCGCGGCGGTCTTGCTGGTCATCTCCGTGGTGCTGGTGGTGTGGCAGGGCTCGTTCAGGCTGCGCCAGTTCGATCACCCCAACCCCGGCCAGACGCTGATTTTCTGGGCGATCTCGATTCTGATCATCATCCTGATGCTCACGCTCGGCTGGATCCTCTTCCGCACCGGCATCAAACTCTACATCGAGCGGCAAAGCAACCAGGAAGGCTCCCGTATCCGCACCAAGCTGGTGGTGGGCGCCCTGGCGCTCAGCAGTCTGCCGGTTTTCTGCCTGCTGCTGTTCAGCTATGAAGTGATGAACGTCAACCTGAACGCTTGGTTCACCGATCCGGTTCAGCATCAAGTGGATGATTATGTCGGCCTGGCCGCCACGCTCCACAATGAAATGCAGGACGAGACCAATGCCCAGGCGGCCCTGCTCGCCGCGCAGCCGGAGACCCGCCAACTGCTGGCCGGCGGCATCCGCACACCGGGTTTTTTGGAGAAATTCTGCAAAGACTGGGAGCTGGAGTCAGCGGCCATTTACCCGCCACAGGGAAACCAGCCGCTGGACTCCTGGGGGCCATACACTGCCGGGACCGACGCCGATCGCGAAGTGAAAGCGGACTACTTTGTTCTCAACGGCCCAGAGGTCCTCAACAGCACGGTCGTCGCCGGCTCGGTGGTGCTGAAGGCGGGCATACCGCTCGATGCCGCCGCCGGAAAAGCGCGTATCGACCAAAGGGTCAAAGACTGGCACGAGATTTTTGCCCAACGGAAGGACGTGCGCCGCGTCACCACCATGCTGATGGTGCTGATTGGCCTGTTCAGCCTGTTCGTGGCGGTCTGGATTGCGCTGTTCCTGGCCAAACAGATCAGCGTGCCGATCAGCGCCATGCTGGAGGCCGCCGGCCAGGTACGCGCGGGGAACCTGAAGCACCGGCTGCGGGTCAAAGCCGTCGACGAGATGGGCTCGCTGGTGCGCGGCTTCAACCAGATGACCGAAGAGCTGGAAACCAAGACCGCCGAGCTCGACAGCCGGCGCCGCTTTACCGAGGCCATCCTGGAAAGCATTCCCACGGGTGTTCTTTCCATTGGCGCCGACGGCTCGCTGCAGCGCGTCAACCAGGCGTTGTCGAGAATCTTTCCCGCGGAGCAGGTGGCGCGGGCCGGCCGCCTGGAAGACCTTTTCTCGCGCGAAGACACCACCGAGATCCGGTACCTGATGAAGCGGGCGCGGCGCACCGGCCTGGCGGTGGGACAACTGGAACTGATCACCGAGAGCCGCAAGCTGCACCTGGCGGTGACGGTTTCGGCGATTGAAGAGAAGCTGACTTCCGGTTTCGTGGTGGTGTTGGAAGACACCAGCGAACTGTTGCGCGCCCAGAAAGCCGCGGCATGGCACGAAGTGGCGCGGCGCGTGGCGCACGAAATCAAGAACCCGCTGACCCCCATCGCGCTCTCGGCAGAACGCATGGCCCGGCAGCTCGACCGCGTGGATCTGCCGCCGGCCTCGAGCCGCATCCTGCGAGAGTGCGCCGAGACCATTTCGAAATCGGTCGATTCGGTGAAGACCCTGGTGGACGAGTTTTCGCAGTTCGCGCGCTTTCCCTCCGCGCAGCCGGTGCGTTCCGATCTCAACGAAGTGGTGCGGGGCGCGCTGGCCATCTTCCAGGGCCGTCTGGATGGCATTTCCATCCAAACCAGTTTTGCCGCCGGGTTGCCGCCCGTGAACCTCGACCCCGAGCAGTTTCAGAGAGTGGTGGTGAACCTGGTGGACAACGCCGCCGAAGCCATGCAGGAAGCTCTGGTCAAGAAGCTCTATATCGCCACCCAGGCAGGCGCGGCGGATACCGTGGAACTGGTGGTGGCGGATTCCGGCTGCGGCGTCAGCGCGGACGAAAAGGAGAAACTGTTTCTGCCCTATTTTTCGACCAAGAATCGCGGCACGGGCCTGGGCCTCGCCATCGTAAGCCACATTGTGGCGGAGCATGGCGCGCACATCCGCGTGGAAGATAACCGGCCGGCGGGCGCGCGCTTTATCGTGGAGATTCCCATTCCGGCGGAGCCGGAGGCAGCCGAGAGCGCGCCTCCGGCGGCGGCCCGCGCATGAAGCAGCGCCGCATCCTGGTGGTGGACGACGAACCGGGCATCCGCCAGTCTCTGAGTGGAATCCTGGAAGACGACGGCTATGCCGTGGAAGCCGTGGAGAGCGGCGAAGCCTGCCTGGCCGCTTTGCCCGGCGCGGGCTTCGAGCTGGTGCTGCTGGATATCTGGCTGCCCGGCGTGGACGGCATGGAAGTGCTCGAGCGCATCCAGGAGATTCCTTTCGGCGAGCGGCCGGTAGTGGTGGTGATATCCGGCCACGGCTCCATTGAAGCCGCCGTGAAGGCCACCAAGCTGGGGGCCTTCGATTTTCTAGAGAAGCCGCTCTCCATCCAGAAAGTCACGGTGGTGGTGAAGAACAGCCTGGAGCACCGCAGCCTGTCGATCGAGAACAGCCGCTTGAAGGGCGACAGCGGGGCGCGCTGGCGCATCATCGGGGAGAGCGTGCCCATCAAGGCTCTGCGCCAGCAGCTCACGCTGATGGCCGGAACCAATGGCCGCGTGCTGATCCTGGGAGAAAGCGGCACCGGCAAAGAGCTGGTGGCGCACGCCCTCCACGCGCTGAGCCCGCGCTCGGCCGAGCCGTTTGTGGAAGTGAACTGCGCGGCCATTCCGGAGGAGCTGATCGAGAGCGAGTTGTTCGGCCACAACAAGGGCAGCTTCGCCGGCGCCCAGGAGGCCAAGATCGGCAAGTTCCAGAAGGCCGATGCCGGCACGCTGTTCCTGGATGAAGTCGGAGACATGAGCCTGCGCACGCAATCCAAGGTTCTGCGCGTGATCGAAGAACAGCGCTTCGAGCCGGTGGGCGCCTCGGAATCCGTGCAGGTGGACGTGCGGGTGGTGGCCTCCACCAACAAGAATCTGGATGAGGAAATCGAGCACGGCAATTTTCGCGAAGACCTGTTCTACCGGCTCAACGTGATCCCGTTCAACGTGCCGCCCTTGCGCGACCGGCGCGAAGACATCCCGCTGCTGGCCGAGCACTTCCTGCGCGAGTTCACCACGGCCTATGGCCGCAAGCCCAAGGAACTCACGGCCGAGGCCTTCAAGGTGCTCGCGGAGTATCACTGGCCCGGCAACGTGCGCGAGCTGAAGAACCTGATCGAGAGGATCGTGATCCTGAACCCGCAGGTGCGGGTGGATGCGCGGCATATCCCGTTGAATCCCTCGAAGCGGCAGCCCGACCGGTCGCTCGACCGCTTCGGCAGCCTGCAGGAAGTGCGCGAAGCCGCCGAGCGGGAATACATACTCAAGAAGCTCGAAGAAACCAACGGCAATGTGACGCGTACCGCGGAGCTGCTGGGGTTGGAGAGAAGCAACCTGTATCGGAAGATGAAGACGCTGGGGATCGGGCCGAAGGAGTAGGGGGCAACAGGCTGGCGCCGGCCCTCTGGGTTTGGGGTTGCCTGACCGGTGCAGCGGGTCTGCTATGCTATGCGTAGAAGATCCGGAATTTCCGGATTTCGGAAATTAGCCCTATAGCCTTTATGAATGCTTTCGTAAGAGTTCAATCCAAAGGTCAAATGACCATTCCGAGCAGGGTTCGCTCCGCCGTGGGCCTGGCCGACGGTGACTTGGTGGAAGTCAAGGCGGTGGGCAGAAGAATCGTCATCACGCCACAGTTGGTGATCGACCGTTCCAAGTTTCCGGCCGCTGATGAAGAGTACACACCGGAGCAGCGACGGAGGCTTAATGCCAGCCTGGCCGAAGCTGAAAAGGGCCCATACTACGGCCCGTTCAAGAGTGGCGCCGAGGTCGCCGCTTTCATGAAGAAGTGGCGGAGCAGCGCTAAGTCCGGCAAATCAAAAACCTCCGAATGAACGTTCATCTTTCGCAGCGCGCCATTGAACAGTTGGCCGCGGCTCCATTGCCGATCCAAAAGGCCTTCATCAAGCAGATCAGTTTCCTGGTGCGCGACCTGCGCCATCCGGGTCTGCACGCCAAGAAGTACGATGAGGCTGAAGACCGATGGCAGGCTCGCATCAATCAGGACTGGCGCTTCTACTTCAAGATCGACGGCGACAGCTGCCGCATCACTGAGTTGAGGCCCCATCCAAAGTAGAAATCCGGCGCATGGCCGGTCATCCTGAACCCGCAGGTGCGGGTGGATGCGCGGCATATCCCGTTGAATCTCTCGAAGCGGCAGCCCGACCGGTCGCTCGACCGCTTCGGCAGCCTGCAGGAAGTGCGCGAAGCCGCCGAGCGGGAATACATTCTCAAGAAACTCGAAGAGACCAACGGCAATGTGACCCGCACCGCGGAACTGCTGGGGTTGGAGAGAAGCAACCTGTATCGGAAGATGAAGACGCTGGGGATCGGGCCGAAGGAATAGGGGGCAACCGGCGGCAAATTTCTATGCTTGCGGGATATCCGTCCTTTTGAAATCCTCGCCGGTCGAAAGCAGCGGCATGCCTGCGATCGATGCGACCGCATACGACATGCAGTCCCCGAAGTTCACAGCGGCGGGATGGCGGCCCCGTCCGAACCGGATAAACGCGGTTGCCGCGGCGTCGAGGTGCTCCTCGTTGAACGGTATTACCTCGGCTTCCACGCGACGCAGAAAAGCCAAGATCATGGGACGGGCATCCTGTCCGAGCCGCGCTGTCAATATCATGGCGGCTTCGAGCAGAGTGGGCACTCCTACGACCACCACTCCGGCGGCGTCGATTTTATCGATCAGCCGTTTCGCGACTCATCACCCGCCCCAACTCAGCGGCCGGCACCGTGGGCCAGACGTTCTGTTCCAGATATTCCCGCAGGCTTTTACGGCGGCCGGCTTTACCGGCCCGGGCCTGGAGTCGGGCGCGGCGCTCGACCAGTGCCCGCCGGATGGCTTCCGTTTTGGTTTCATAGGCCAGGCTCGCTACTTCAGCGGCCAGCCTTTCGACGTCAAGGTTCTTGATGTTTAGCGCCATGGTAGAAAGATGCCTATAATCTACCATTCTGCCTTAAGAGCATCTTCCGAAGAACAGGCTCGACAGAATGTCGACGGTCGCGCCGCCAGGAATGTCGGCGTTGCAGGCTGGAAAGCCTGCTCCACGGGGCGGTCAGACCGAAAAATCGCCGTGCCGCCGGAAATACGGCACCAGTCCCCCTGCGGCAACAATCTCCCGCATAATGCCGGGTAGCGGCGCCGCTATAAGGATCTCCCCCGCCGTCTCATTGCGCACTTCGCCGTCGCCAATCAACAGGCGGTCGCCTTCGCGGATTCGCCGGGTATCGCACTCCACCGGCAGCAGCCCATTGTTCACCGCGTTGCGATAGTACGTGCGAGAGAAACTGCGCGCCACAACGGCGCGAATGCCTGCGCCGAGCACCGCCGTTACCGCGACTTCCATGGCCGAACCGCACCCGAAATTCCTGCCGGCGACGATCACGTCGCCAGCTTCCACGGTGGCCGCGAACAGCGGGTCGACCTCTTCGAACAGGTAGGCGCGCAGCACCGCCGGATCGAGGCTCTCACGCTTGCGCCGCGAAGTGACGATGTAATCCGTGTTGATGTCGTCTCCGAACACGCGCGCCCGGCCGATCATGCTTCGATCTCCCGCGGATCGGCGATGGAGCCTCGCACGGCCGCCGCCGCGCAACTGGCCGGCGACGCCAGATAAATGAAGGCGCTGCTGTTGCCCATCCGTCCTTTGAAATTCCGGTTGGCGGTCGAAACCACGTTGACGCCGTCGCCGGGAATCGCGCCGCACGTGCCGCAACAGGAACCGCAGCCCGGCGTTACAATCACCGCGCCCATAGCCACGAAATCGGCCAGCGTGCCATCCTGCGCCAGCGTCTCCATCACGGCGCGCGAAGCCGGCGTCACCACCAGTTGCACGCCGCGCGCCACGCCGCCGCCGGCTTTCAGCACGTCGCGCGCTTCGTGAAAATCCTTGACGCGCCCACCCGTGCACGTGCCCAGGTAGACCATCTGGACCGGCGTCCCGGCCACTTGTGCGAGCGGCACCACACGGTCCACCTGGTGCGGCAGAGCCACTTGCGGACTCAACGCGTCGAGGTTGAGCGCGATTTCGCGGGCGTAGCGCGCATCGGCATCGGCTTCGACGGCTGCGAAGTCCAGGCGTGTGCGGCCGGCCAGATACGCGCGCGTGCGTTCATCGGCGGGAAAGATGCCATTCTTGGCCCCCATCTCCACCGCGAAATTGCTGAGCACCAGGCGGTCATCCATGTCCAGAGCGCCCACTCCAGAACCGCCGAATTCCAACGCCTGGTAGACCGCCCCATCGGCGCCCAGCGCCGCGGCCAGAGCCAGCGCCGCGTCCTTGGCGTAAACGCCGCGCGGCAATTGCCCCGTGAGGCGAACGCGGATGGATTCCGGAACGCGCAGCCACAGGCGGCCGCAGATCAGAATGGCCGCCAGGTCCGAAGAGCCGATGCCGGTCGAGAAGGCATTCAGCGCGCCGTAAGTCACTGCGTGGCTGTCGGCGCCCACCGCCAGGCCGCCGGGAAGCGCGCGACCCGATTCCACCATCAGTTGATGGCCGATGCCCTGCCCCACATCCCACAGTTCGATGCCGAATTGCGCAGCGAACTCGCGAAGCCGCTGGTGGAGCGCCGCGATGGCGCGGTTGGGCGCCGGCGCATAGTGATCCAGCGCGAACACGATGCGGGCGGCATCGCGCACGCGCCGTCCGCCCATGGCTTCGAAATAATCGATGGCCATGGGGGCCGAGCCGTCCGTGCCCATGGCGCAATCGACGCGGCAGACCACCACGCGACCGGCGCGCGCGTCCACGCCGGATTTCGCGGAAAGGATTTTCTCGCTGATGGTTTTGCCGGACATTTCTTGCAGGATAACGCGAGGGCAGGCAAGACGAGATGGGGCAGTCCCCCCGGGCTACGTCTGACGCCTCGCCGGCCTTCCGGAGTTGTGAAAGGATTTGATTCTTGGAGAGGAGAGCGGCTCCAGGGGGACCCGCGCAGACCAGGGGGTCTGCCGCACCACTTACTCCTTCTTTACGTTGTAGGCGAAGTTTATCTGCACGCGGATCTCGGCGCCCCGGTATGCGGCTGGCAGCGGGGGGAACGGGCTGGCGGCGCTGATGGCGGCAATGGCGGCGTTGTCGAGGGCGGGTACGCCGGTGGTTCCGACGAACACCACTTTGCCGAGGCCGCCGTTACGCAGGAGTTCCACCTGGACGCCTACCTTGCCGGTGCGGCCTTGCCTGACGGCGTCTGGCATGATGGCGAACCAGCGGCTCTTGACGGACGCCAGCACTTGAGCCAGATAGGGGCGGAAATCCACTCCCTGTGCGTCGCTCAACAGTTGCGGAAGTTCGGCGGTGGCCGGCGGACCGGCCGGAGCGATAGGGGTGGTGGACGCGCCGCCGGAATGCAGGACACCGCGGATCACGTTGTCCACCGACGGGCCGGGAATCGGCAGCACTCGCTGGTCCGGCGGGACCTGATGGGGCGCGGTGACGTCTTCAAACCCCGGCTGAGGCTTTTCTACCGCCTGGATCTGGGGCGGGCCTACGGGAAGCGTGAGCTTGGGTGTTTCATTGTTGAGCTCCACTTTGGGCGGTTCCGGGAGCGCGGCCGCCTGCGGCGGTTTGGGGGTGGGCGGCGCGAAAGCTGCCGCCCGGGGTTGCGGTGGAGGAGCGGACGGCGGCATCTGGATGCGGGGACGCGGTTCGATATGGGTGGCGTTAAATTGCTTGTCGACCTTGCCCGTGTTGGGGTCTTTCTGCGTAAGCCGGCTCAGCGGTTCGATGAGCGGCGTGACGAGGGGTTCCATCGTGCGGCGGGCGGGCGTCTGCATGATGGATTCGGGCGCCAGGACGAGGAACACAATCAGGGCGATATGAACCAGCACGGACATGACGGCTGCCCGTTCCGTGCGGACACGGCCCGCCGGGTCGCTCCAATCCGTGAGAAGGTGGAGCTCCAGGTCGGCAGGAGGTTTTCCTGCGGTTTCCATCACATCGGCACGAGATTTTGCTACGGTTTCCATCCGGCTTCCAAAGACCGCGAGACCACGCCCGAGTGCTCCTTAATCTTATCAAGAATGGCCAAGGCTACCCCTAGAGTTTGACGCGCGGCGGAGCCGGAACATTTCGGAGAATTTCGGGTTTCCAGGCTGTCCAGGAAGGCATCGAGCTGGAGCTTCAAGGGCTCGGCTTTGGAGACCGGAGCCTGCTCGAAACCGATCTGCCGGCCGGCGCCCACCGAAAAGACCACCAAATCCTGCCTGCCGTAGTCGAGCGACAGGTATTGCCGCGGCTGGAAAAGGCGCAGTTTGCGGACGCGCTCGGTGGAGACGCGGCTGGCGGTGAGGTTGGCCACGCAGCCGTTGGGAAACTGCAAGCGCACATTGGCGATATCCACCTTTTCGGAGAGGATGCGAATGCCGGCGGCGCGGATCTCCTGGGGCCAGGCGCGGGCCAGGGCCAGCACGATATCGACGTCGTGGATCATGAGGTCGAGCACCACATCCACGTCAAGGCTGCGCGGGCTGAAAATGTTGAGCCGGTGAATCTCGAAGAAGAGCGGCAGGGTGGCGCGTTTCTCCAATTCGATGACGGCGGGGTTGAAGCGCTCCAGGTGGCCCACTTGCAGAATGCGGCCGTGGCGCGCGGCGGCGGCCACGAGGGCGTCGGCGGATTCGAGATCTGGCGCGATGGGCTTCTCCACCAGCACGTCGATGCCGGCTTCGATGAGCGCGGATGCCACGGCTTCATGCGCCGTAGTGGGCACGGCGACGATGGCGGCGTCCACTTTGCCGGAAAGCGCGCGGGCGTCGGCGAGAGGCTCGGCGTTATACAACGCGGCGGATTCGGCGGCGCGCGCGGCATCGGTATCCACCACGGCGCAGAGTTGGGCGCGCGCGGATTCGTGAACGACGCGGCAGTGGTTCTTGCCGAATTGTCCGGCGCCGATTACGGCCAATCGATGTTTCGTCAACTAAAACCCCACAATGGCGAGATTGGCCGCATCGGCCTGTTTCAACATTTCGTCCCGATCGAGCATCAGGGTGCGGCCGGCTTCCACGGCGAGCACAGTGGTTCCGGTTTCGCGCATCACCGGGATGGTGCTCAAACCAACCACGGGAACGTCGAACAGCAGGTGCTCGCGGCGGCGGGCCACTTTGACCAGCGAGAGGCGGCGTCCGTTCACCAGGCCGGCGGCGCGGCGCAGCATGGCGTCGGTGCCTTCCATGGCTTCCAGGGCCACGCAGGCGCGCTCGCAGATGGCGACGCTTTGGCCCACATCGAAACCGGCCAGCGCGTCGGCCACGCGCCGGCCGTACTGGATGTCGGCGGTTTCCTCCTTTTGCGGCTCGCGCTGCGACATCGCGCCAGGAGTGGCCAGCAGGGGCTTCAACAGCGCCGTGGAATCGCTCAGGTGGATGCCTTCGTCCGCGAGGATTTTGATGACGCCGCCGATCAGGCCATCGGTGTTCTTCGACGGCAGCGACGCCAGCAGCTTGAACAGGCGCCAATCCGGCACGATGGACGAAAAAATGCTGGCGTGCTTTACCTGGCCGCACATCACCACTTCGGTGATGCCTTCCCGTTTCAGGATGTCGATAAGCTCAGAGAGTTGGCCGAGCGAGATCCAATAGCAGCGCGGCGCCAGAGCTTCAATTTCGGGCGAGGCTTCTTCCTGGATGGCGATCACGGTGACGTCGTGGCCCAGGCTGCGCGCGCTTTCGAGCGCCAGCTCGGGGAAGCGGCCGTTTCCGGCAATGAGGCCGTAGCGCATATCCTTGACTACATTACTTAACGACGCCGCGCTCCGAAGCGCGGATGAATTCGAGCAGCTCTTCCACCTCGTCGCAGGCCGGCACTTCGGAGTGGATGCGCTCGATGGCCTGCGAGGTGTTGAGGCCTGAGCGCGTGAGCAGGCGGAAGGCTGTCTGCAGGGATTCGATCACAGGCTTCGAAAAACCGCGCCGTTCCAGGCCCACGCTGTTGGCGCCGAAGACGCTCACTTCCGGCTTGCCGCTGGTGAGCGAGAACGGCAGGATGTCCTGCTTGATTACGCTAAAAGGACCGATAAAAGCGTGCCGGCCGATGCGGCAGAATTGATGGACGCCGCTGAACGGGCTGACGTCGGCCCAGTCGTCGATAATGACATGGCCCGCCAAGCCTACGGAGTTGCCGAGGATGACGTGGTCGCCAATGCAGCAGTCGTGCGCCACGTGGGTATAGGTCATCAGCAGGTTGTCACTGCCGATGGAGGTGACCAGGCCGCCGCCTTGGGTGCCGCGGTGGATGGTCACGAACTCGCGGATGCGGTTACGGTGGCCGATGCGGGTTTCGGCGCGCTCGCCTTTATACTTCAGATCCTGCGGGGCCACGCCGACGCTCGAGAACGGAAAGAAAGTATTGTCCTCGCCGATGCGCGTGGGGCCTTCCAGGTAGAGGTTGGCCAGCATGCGGGTGCGCGCGCCGATTTCCACTTCCGCGCCCACGATGCAGTATGGACCGATGTCGGCGCTTTCCGCGATGCGCGCCCGCGGGTCCACGATGGCGGTCGGATGGATGGGCATTCAGGCCGCCGGCGCCGGCGGCTTTTCTTCCTTGTCGGCGAGCTTGCACATGACTTCGGCCTCAGCCACCACCAGGCCATCGACGGTGGCGACCCCGGCCATTTTGGCGACGCTGGCCTTGCGTTTGATCACTTTCATTTCCATGCGCAACGTGTCGCCGGGCACCACCGGTCTGCGGAAACGGGCGTTCTCAATGGCCACCAGCAGCACCAGCTTATTGTGCCGGTCCTCCATGCTCTTGAGCACCAACACGCCGGCGGTCTGCGCCATGGCTTCGACGATGAGGACACCTGGCATCACCGGAAAGTCGGGGAAGTGGCCCTGAAAAAAGGGCTCGTTGGCGGTCACGTTTTTGATGCCGACGATGCGTTCGGCGTCCAATTCGACGATGCGGTCCACCAGCAGAAACGGGTAGCGATGAGGAAGAATCCCGCGGATGTCATTAATGTCCAAAACCGTCATGGAAGACGCCATTATCGCATGAAGCACTCAGACCATAATAAAGGCTCCGAGTTCCACGCGGAGGCGCGGAGACACAGAGAAAACACTTGAGAGTAACAACCATATCGATGAGGTCTTCCTCAGAGGAGGACTTGGAAAAACTCTCCGATTCCTCAGTTTTCTCTGCGTCTCCGCGCCTTCGCGTGGAATAAACACCTTGCGCCCACGATGCAGCTATCATAAAGCCGTGGATCCTCTTCTTTCCTACGCCACCGCGCGGCAGCGCGAGATCGCGGCGCTGATCGGCGAGTTCGTGGAATGCGAGTCGCCGAGCGACGACCCCGCGGCGGTCAACCGGTTCGTGCAACTGGTCTCCGATACGGTGGCGCCCATGGCGCGCGTGAAGACCTGTCACGGAGGCAGGTTCGGCAAGCACCTGTTGTGCGAAATGCATCTGCCGGGGCGCAAGAAGAGCGGGCAAGTTCTCGCGCTGGGCCACTCCGACACGGTCTGGCCGCTGGGCACGCTGCGCAACATGCCGTTCCGCGAGGCGGAAGGCCGGCTGTGGGGGCCCGGCGTGCTGGACATGAAGGCGGGCATCGCATTCTTCGTGTTTGCCGCGCGCGCGCTGCGGGAGCTGGAGATCCCGGTTCCTTCGAACGTGCTGCTGCTGCTCAATTCGGACGAAGAAGTGGGCAGCGAGAGCTCGCGCCCACTCACCGAAAGGAACGCCCGGGCCAGCAAAGCGGTGCTGGTGCTGGAACCCGGCACGGGGCTCGAAGGCAAGCTGAAAACGGCGCGCAAAGGCGTGGGCGATTTCACGATTGTGGTGCGCGGCAAGGCGTCGCATGCGGGCGTGGATTTTGCCTCGGGAGCAAGCGCGGTGCTGGAGCTGGCGCGGCAGATCAACCATATCGCGGGGTTCACGCAGCCGGGGCGCGGCATCACGGTGAACCCCGGGGTGATTTCGGGCGGGACGCGCTCCAACGTGGTGGCGGCCGAGGCGCGGGCGGAAGTGGACATCCGGGTGATGAAGTTGAGCGACGCAGCCGCGCTCGAAAGAAAGTTTCACGCGCTGCGGGCCTTCGATTCGCGGTGCAGCATCGAAGTCAGCGGAGGGTTGAACCGCCCGCCCATGGAACGGTCGGCGGGGATCGTCAGACTATTTCGCACGGCGCAGAAGCTGGCGCGCGGGCTGGGCGTGGAAGTGGAGGAATCGATGACCGGCGGCGGCTCGGACGGCAACTTTACCGCGGCGCTGGGGATTCCGACGCTGGACGGGGTGGGCGGCGTTGGCGAAGGCGCGCACGCGGCGAACGAGAGCATCCTGACGAACCGCATCGCCGACCGGACGGCGCTGATCGGGAAGCTGCTGGCGGCGCTGTAAGGCGAGCTGGCGAAGCAGCCAATCATGGCCGCCAGCTGTCAGCCGGCACTGGCCGCGCGCGAGGATTTTCGCCGAGCCCGAAGAGCCGCCCGAAAGGCGGCTGCGGGCAGGATTGCCGGCCCCACTACTTGATCGGCAGATAAACCGTCGAGCCGGTCACCGACGCCGGAGACGTTACCCCGCCCACCGAAATGGTGATGGGCTGGTTACCCGAAGTGAGGCCCGAAGGCACCTGTATGTTCACCTGGTACAATCCGACGAAGCCCGGCGACAGGCCCGCAAACGAGGGCGTGACCGCCTTTCCGCCGATGGTGACCGTGACCGGAGTGGTGGTCTGAGCAAGCACCGTCGTGGACGCCGGGTCGCCGCTGGCGGGCTGGTTGGTTACCGGGCCGAGCCCGTTGCAGTAGAATTGGAGGTATTCTCCCGCCGTGGCCGGGTTGCTGGACGTGATGAGGGCGCCGGTCGAGTTATCCAGGGCATCGGCCACCGTGCCGCTGTTCATCAAGAATGCCGGCGTGTAGTTGTTCAGCGTTACGGTCACCAGGTTGCTGTAAATGGATTCCACGAACGTCACCTTAACCTGTGCCGACGGGTAATTTTCCAGCTCCCACGGTACGTAGAGATTCACCTGCCCCGGGCTGACGAAATACACATAACCCGGCTCACTGATGGCCGGCAGCTTGCCGGTAGCGGGCGCGTCGAAGCTCACGGTGACGCCGTCGAGCGTCATCGGCAAGCGCGCATAAGTGGTCAGATCGCCGGTCGGGTTGATCAGGAAGTTCGGATCCATCAGGTTCGACCCGAAAATATCGGCATACGATCCGGGCGCCACGGTCGTCTGATAGCTACCGGTGTTGACCACGCCGCCGGTCGAAATGGCCGGTACCGGTATCAGGGTCGTGGTGTACCCGATGTCGTTGCCGCCGGTGTATGTCGGAGGCACCGAAGCCGAGACCGTGGGCGGCGTGCCCGTGCTGGGGGTGGTCTGCGGTCCGCCGACCACTTCCACCCAGGCTATGCCGTAACTGTTCGTCGGGCAAGTCACACTTGCCCCGGAAGCGGGCGAGCAGGCAAGCGGTGTGAAAGCCTGTGTAAAGGGTGGTAAGCCGCTCCCTGCAGTACCGGGGAAGCCGGTAACGCTCTTCAAGGTCACGTAGCCGCTAGCCGCAAAAGCCACCGGGACGCCCGCAACCGGGGCGCCGAAGTCGTCCGTCGCCTGGATGGCGAAGGGCCCCAGGTCGGTCCCCACGGCGCCGTAGAAGTTGCCGGCCACCGGAACCGCGTTCACCACCACGCCGTCGCCCACGATGAACATATACGGAATCCGCATGTTCACCGCCGGGGTTGCGCTCTTGAGGGTGATGGCGCCACTGAATTCTCCGGCTACGGGAACGGATCCGGATAATGTGACAGTCAAGGTTGAGCTTGCACCGGCAGCCAGCGTAATGCTCGATGGGCTCACCGATACCGTCGCGCCGGAGGCGGGCACACCAACCACCACCGCGGCCGCCAGCGTGACCGAGCTTGTTCCCAGGTTGGTCACGGTGACGGAAATAGGACTGGGAAGCGCCGCGCCAGATTTCAGGAACCCGAACGAGAGTGTGGACGGCACGGCGGTAACCGTGGCGCTCACGGCGGCATTTGCATCCAGCCTGCCCGCGCCGATCGACTCCACATCCACCGTCGAACCAAAATAATCTTCCGCCGACACGTCCTGCGCTGAGTTATTCAGCAGCGCCGACTTGATCTGTGCGGCAGTCCAGGTGGGATGGGCCTGTTTCACCAGCGCGGCGGCGCCGGCCACGAGCGGCGCGGAAAAACTGGTTCCGTCCGCTCCTACGTAGCCGGTTTGCGAGTACAGTTCGCCATTTTGATCGTAATTCTGGCCGGCCAGGTACATGCCGTTCGGCGGCGGCAGGTACGGATCGTTGGGGTCGGGTCCGCCGAGATACCCGTCGTACCCACCGGTGGCCACCATGTCCGGCTTGATCTTTCCATCCGGCGTCGGGCCTATGGACGAAAAGCTGGCGAGCTGGTTAGAGATGCTCAGCGGCTGGTCCTGTCCGGCGGTGTCGATGGTCACGAGCGCCGTCGGGTTGGCGTCGACAAACGTCTTCAACGCCTGGCCGGAGCTCAGGGAAATTATCACGACCGGCCCAAACCAGTAATCCGTCAGGCCCTCCGGAATCGCCAGGGTTGACGTGTCGGCCATATAGAAGATGACGCCGGCTGCGCCTGCGTTGGCGGCATTGGTGGTCTTCGAATCGAACAAGCAGGTGCCGCGCTGGATCAGCGCGATCTTGCCGTTCAGCGAACCGTTCGGCAGCGCGGAGCACAACAGGCCGTCGGAATCGCCGAGTTTGGTGACATCCGCTACCTGGCCGGTAAATCCCGGCGATGTGCAACAACCGCCATTGAGCGGGTTGTATCCGAAGTATCCGTCGCTCCGGTTGGCGGGAATAAGTTGCAGGCTAGACGGCGCGTTCGACGCGTTCACTGTGACGACACTGCCGAGCGTATGGGAATTCAGTGTGGCGCCCACCGAAATCACAGAAGGCGCGGTCGATGGCGAAGCAATCGAATTGAAGTAGGGATAGTTCTGCGCGTTCTGGCCGGAATTCCCAGCGGATACCGTAATCACCAGGCCCGCTTGCGCGGCCGCCTCGAATGCCGATGCCAGCGGATCGCACGGCACCCCGCTGGGATTGCCGCATGCCGTAGTATCGAGCGCGCCGGTGAGCGCCGGACCACCCGACGACAGATTGGCGATGTCCATTCCATCGGTCAGCACATCTTCAATGGCCTGGATCCACACGCTTTCCGGCGGATAGTCGTTGACGCCGTCGGAGCCATAGATCTTGTAGTTTCCCAGATACGCCTTGGGAGCCATTCCGCTGAAGGCAATGGAACCGCCACTGTTCTGCTCGGCAGCCGCGGCAGCCGCCACCGCCGTGCCGTGGCCATCGCGATCGCGCGCCGAGTAATCGTCGGGTGAAGACGTGGCCGGATTGGGCACGGGGTTCGTCGCCATTTTGCAACCCGTTAGCGTCGAAGACGCGCAAACGCTCTGCGCGGCAATCTGTGGCACGTAGCTGCGCGCCACAATCACTTTGTTGTTGGTGAAGTTGTTGCAGTCGCTCTGCGTATTGCACTTCGGGAAGCCCGACGGCGCGGCCAGAGAGGAATCGTGAAAAGCCGGATGGTTCTGGTCGATGCCAGTGTCAAGAATCGCGATCTTGATCCCCTTGCCGGCGTTCGCCTGTCCGCCGATACTGGGCAGGCTCCAGGCGGCCGGCGCGTTGGCCAACGCCGTGGCCTTGTTCAAGTCTTTCTTCATGGCGCGTTCCGGCATCACACCGATGACGCCGGGCAGCGCCCGGATCTCCGCCAGCCGCTCCGGTCCCGCAACTACGAAGACCGCGTTCAACAGCGTGTTTACCGAGCCTGTCACGCGGATGTTCCGGCTGGCCAGCTCCGTCACCAGGGACTGCTGGCGCGATACGATCTGGCCCTGGTAGGCAAGCGCTTCGGTAGTCTGCATTCGCTCGCGCCCGGTGTAGCGCGCCGAGACCGGCGGGTCCTCGAGAAAGACGATGTAGCGGTTGGGGACAAATTGCGGCGCGGCGTGTTTCACCGGGCGCTTACGCGCCGGCTGCCCAGATCCCGGGTAGGCACCCAAAACAAAGAAGAAAAGAGCGCAACTCAATGCGCGGCGAAGACGGCCGTTGGACATGCTCATGGGACGTATCAAAAGCTTAACAGGTTCCCAGGAGCTTCGGCGTGTGCTTAGCGTGCATTTCCTCACCACCGGCTTATAGACAGGATAAGAGCGAGGTGGCGGCAACCTCAGGGGCGCCGGTGGATCGCGCCGCCCTTCATCACAAACGACACGGTCTGTAACGTTGCGATGTCCCGCAAAGGGTTCCCCGATACCGCGACGACATCCGCCAGAAAACCGGCCTTGAGCACGCCGATCTGCCCCTCCCAACCCAGCAGTTTCGCGCCGTTCACAGTGCCGGCCTGGATGGCCGCCAGCGGCGTCATGCCGAACTGCACCATCAGCACGAACTCCCGCGCCTGGGCGCCGTGCGGGAAGGGACCGACGTCAGAGCCCATGGCGACGGGCACACCCGCCGCAATCTGCTTGCGGAACTCCTGCGCGTGGTAGTTCAGCATGGCGCGTTCCCGTGCGCCTTCGGCGGGCGTCGCGGCGTGGTCCGCGAAATACTCGAAGATGGTGAACGTGGGAACGGCGAAAACCTGCTTCTCGCGCATCAGCTTGATGGTCGCATCGCTCAGTTGAAAAGCATGGTCGATCGAAACCACTCCTGCCTGCGCCGCGTAGAGCGTGCCCGGCTCGCCGGTGGCATGCACGGCCACGCGCTTCCCTAAGCGCGCCGCTTCGCGCACCGCGGCCGCCATCTGCTCCGCGGTGAACTGGAACGGCGTAGAGAAACGGCCGCCCTCGAGCGAGTCCTTGCCCGTTTCGTAGATCTTGATGAAATCGGCGCCTTCCTTGAGTTGCTGGCGAATTGCGGCCACCAGTTCAACCGCATTGTTGGCTTGGGTGGCGTTGGGGAGCACGCGCTGCTCGGGATTGTAGCCGATGGCGTCCTCGTGGCCGCCCAGGATGTCGATGGCGTTGCCGCTGATGCGCAACCGCGGCCCTGGAAACAGCCCCTGGTCGATGGCGTTCCGCACCGCCGTGTCGGCCGAACCGGCGCCTTCCGTTCCCATGTCGCGCTCCGCCGTGAAGCCGGCCATCAGATCGTCGCGCGCCGCCAGGACCGCCGTCAGGGTTCGCTGCGGCACGGACTCCTGCACGGTCTGCAAATCCTCCGCGCCGGGATGGAGGAACAGGTGGACGTGGGCATCGATCAATCCGGGCAGCAACGTCCGGTCGCCTAAGTCGATGACCTCCGCTCCCGCGGGATGGGTCACCGATGTGCCGGCTTCGGAGATCCGTTCGCCCAGCACCAAAACCTCGCCGGGTGCGAGCATTCGTCCGGTCTCCACATCCAGCAGCCGCGCGGCGTGAAGCACGATAGGCCGGACGGCCGGCTGCGGCTGGGCCGCCGCGCCGCAGCAGAGAATCAGCGTGGTTGTAAATATCAACACCAGGCGTCGCAACATAGGTTTCGCGCGCCATCATAGCATGGTGCGCTTTGCCGAAAAATCGTTGTAAACCCCGGGCGCCGGTCCCGCGTCCATAGCGTTTGAGAGCGCCTGACGTCCTGCAGGAGCATTTCAAGCAAATAGGAGACTTATGCGCAAGAGAATGGGCGTCGCTGCCCTCACGGTCCCCGTATTAGTTTTTCTGCTAGCCTTCCCGCCCGGCCTCAGGCCGCAGAGCCGCAGTTCGCGCTCACTCATCACGCAACCGATCAATGAGAACGTCTTGCGCCGTCTGGCAGGCAATATCCGGCCGCAAGCCACCGCGGAGAACGACGCCGGCCCGGTTCCCGACAGCTTCACCATGGAACACATGCTGCTCCAGATGCAACGGCCTGCCGAGCAGGAGACGGCCCTGCGGCAGTTGATCGACTCGCTGCACAATCCCAAGTCTCCCAACTACCATCGCTGGCTCAAAGCGGCGGAATTCGGACAGACCTTCGGCCCCGCGCAGGAAGATGTCGCCACCGTCACCGATTGGCTCCAGTCGCACGGCTTCCAGATCAACGTAGTGTATTCGAGCGGAATGTCGATCGATTTCTCCGGCACGGCGGCCCAGGTGCGCTCCGCCTTCCATACCGCCATTCACTATCTCGACGTCGATGGCAGCCGCCATGTGGCCAACATGAGCGATCCGCAGATCCCCGAAGCGCTGGCGCCCGCCGTAGCCGGCGTGGTTTCCCTGCACGACTTTCAGCCGCGCGCCATGAAGAGAGCGCGCGCCGACTTCACGTTCTCTTCCGGCGGCAGCGCCGTCCAGGCACTGTCCCCGGCCGATCTCGCCACTATCTACAACCTCAATCCGTTATTCGCCGCCGGCACCGCCGGACAAGGTCAGACCATCGCGGTGCTCGAAGACAGCGACCTCTATAGCACCACCGATTGGGAGACGTTCCGCTCCACTTTTGGTCTTTCGCAATACACTTCCGGCACACTCACCACCGTTCACCCGGCTCCAGTCAGCGGCGCCAACAACTGCGCTGCCCCCGGCGTGGTGGCCGGCGACGATGGTGAATCCATCCTGGACGCCGAGTGGTCCAGTGCCGCCGCCCCAGCCGCGAACATCATGGTGGCCACCTGTGCCAGCACCCGGAGCACCTTTGGCGGACTGATCGCCATGCTGAATCTGTTGAACTCGGCCTCCGGTCCGCCCGCCATCATGAGCCTCAGCTATGGCGAATGCGAAGCCGGGAACGGTGCAGCGGCCAACGTCGCCTATAACTCCGCCTTCCAACAGGCGGTGGCCGAAGGCGTCTCCGTCTTCGTGGCGGCGGGTGATGAAGGCGCGGCCAGTTGCGATGCCGGCGCCACCGGGGCAACCCACGGAATCGGAGTAAGCGCTTTTGCCTCGACACCCTACAATGTCGCCGTGGGCGGCACTGATTTCGGCGACTCGGTTGCTAACACTAACAGCTCCTATTGGAGTTCTACTAACTCAACCACTTATGGTTCGGCGGTATCATATCTCCCCGAGATTCCTTGGAATGACTCCTGCGCCGGCTCGCTCCTGAGCGGTTACTTTGGCTATACCGTCAGTTATGGCACAGCCGGCTTCTGCGCCAGCAATGCGGCGCGCCAGTATGGCTTGCAAGAGGTGGTGGGCGGCAGCGGAGGCCCCAGCGGCTGCGCCACGGGCTCGCCTTCCGCCTCTGGTGTAGTAAGCGGCACGTGCCAGGGCTATGCCAAACCAGACTGGCAAACCGCAGTGACGGGCATTCCGAACGACGGCGTTCGCGACCTCCCCGACGTTTCCCTGTTCGCGGGCGACGGCGTTTGGGGCCACTATTACGTGACGTGCTGGTCCGACGTACGCAACGGCGGAGCCCGCTGCACGGGCGATCCCAGCACCTGGGCAGGGGCGGGTGGAACGTCCTTTGCGTCTCCGATCATGGCCGGCATTCAAGCCCTGGTCAACCAGAACACAGGTAGCGCGCAAGGCAATCCCAACTACGTTTACTACCGGCTTGCCGCCAACGAATATGGCGCCGCCGGCTCTTCCGTTTGCAACTCGAGCAATGGAAGTGGCGTGGACAGCGGCTGCGTTTTCTATAATGTCACGCAAGGCGACAATGCGGTCAATTGCGCCGGAAACCAGAACTGCTTCGGTTCCGCGGCCTCCGCGAGCAGGGGCCGGCACAACGTGGTATCCGCCAACGGTGGGCTCTCTACCGCTGGCGATTCCTATGCGCCGGCATATGGCGCCGCGGTCGGCTGGAACTTCGCCACAGGTATAGGAACGGTGAACGCTTATAACCTGGTGACTACCTGGATTACCGGGCAGTAAGTACTTGGCAAGGTTCGGTGCTGCCTGGAATCCGCTCGCTTGATGCCCTGGCTACTCTCACGCCCCGTTCCGGGCTGTGTATGACCGCCATGCGTATCCCACGGGGCTTGCATCCTGGGCTACTATCTTTCGCCCTTACGGGCTCGAAGGCGTTGACAGGCGGAAATGCCTGCCCCGCCAGATATTACTTCCGCGGGTCCGGTTTGACTACGAGCGGTTGCGTGTAAGTCTGGCCGCCAGCGGTTAGTTTGACTGTATAACTGCCGGCGGGGAGCCACGGGCCCTCGCCGTTGGGCGTATCCATGTAAACAGCCGAAATAGGCGGGCCGCCGCGTCCGCCGCCGCCGGCCGGACCGTGCAGATCCCAGATGAAACGATGCATGCCCGGCTCACTCGAAAGCGGCTGGAAGGGCCGCAGCCAGTAAGCCGGGACGTTGAGGTCCGCCGGCACCGGCGGCGCCTTATCCGCGCTTGAGAAGCGCCGGACCGATTTGCCGGTAGAGTCGAAGATCTCGAGCGTCAACAACCCGGCCGGCGCGGTCTTCAAATAGTAATAAACGATAGCGCCGTCCGGCGGATTTTTCCCGGCGGGCTCTTCCGGCGGCAGCGGCGTGTCGGTGTTGGTATCGCGGGGGAAACGCCATGTCGGGCGCGGCGCAAACAGATGCGCATCGGCACCGGCGATGGCAGCCGTCAGCTCACGCAGCGGAGTAATGTCGTCGAGAATCCAGAAGCTCCGCCCATGCGTTCCCACCACCAGGTCGTCGTCGTGAACCACCAGGTCGCGAATCGAAGTGGCCGGCATGTTGAGGCGCAGCGGCTGCCAATCGTCGCCGTCGTTGAAGGAAACCGAAACCGCGGTCTCGCTGCCGGCATAGAGCAGCCCCTTGCGGACCGGGTCCTCGCGCACCACGTTGATGGGGCTCGCGGGCAAACCGCGCACGGTTTCCTTCCAGGTGGCCCCGCCATCGTGCGTGCGGAAAATATGCGGCTTCAGGTCGTCCAGGCGAAGACTGTTGATGGCCGCGTAGACGGTCTGGTCGTCGAAGTGCGAAGCATCCAGTTGCGAGACTTTGCTCCAGGGCTTCAGGGCCGGCGGAGTGACGTTCTTCCAGCTTTTGCCGCCGTCGCGCGTGGCGTGGATCAGCCCGTCGTCGGTACCCACCCATATGACATTGACGTCCAGGGGCGAAGGACCAATGGCATACACCACGCCGCGGCGAGTCGCCTGGGCCTTGGCGGCGTCGCCATAGGAGGCGACGCTCTCAGGGACGTCGTATGACTCGCGTGAAAGATCCGGGCTGATGGTCTCCCAGGTCTTGCCGCCATCGCCGGTCTTTACCACGCATTGGTAACCCACGAAGAGCACGTGCGGATCCTTGGGTGAAAACAAAACCGGGTAGGTGCGCAAATGGCGGAAAGTTCCTTGCGGGCCGATTTGCTGCACTTCACCCGTGATGCGGTTCCAACGGGTGATGGAATTGCCGCCCATGCCGCCGCCGTAGACGATGTTGGGATTCAGCGGGTCGGGCGCAATGTACGCATACTCCGCCGCGCCTACCGGATGCCATTCGCGGAACGTGATCTGGCCATCGTTGCCGCGGCTGGCGATGCCCGCCGATCCGCTCTCCTGCTGCCCGCCATAGACCCAGTAGGGCACCTGGTTGTCGGTAATCACGTGATAAAACTGCGCGGTCGGCTGGTTGTACCAGGAACTCCAGGTGCGGCCGTAGTTCACGCTGATGGTCGCGCCCTGGTCGAGAGCCAGCAGGATGATGTCGGGATTCTTCGGATTGATCCAGACGGTGTGATAGTCGTCGCCGCCGGGCGCGCCCTTGATGGCCGTGAAGCTCGAGCCGGCGTCGGTGGACCGGTAAGTGGAAGTGTTGGCGACGTAGATCACGTCCTTGTTCTTAGGGTCGACACGCACGCAGGCGAAATCCGATCCGCGTCCGTAGATGCGATTCTCGCTGTTGACTTTCTTCCAGGTAACGCCGGCGTCATCGGAGCGATAGAGGCCGGGGCCACCCGCCGCGGCTTCGGCCGGTTCCGCGCCGCCCGGGCCTCGACCAGCCGCGCCCGCGCCACCCGCGGCGCCGGGCCCACCGCGGCCGCCACGTCCGCCGCCACCGGTGGTTTCGACCAGGGCATACATGCGATTGCCATCGCTGGGCGCGATGCCGATGCCGATGCGGCCGAGCCCTTGGGCGGCCGTGGGCAAGCCTCCAGTCAGTTGGCTCCAGTTGTCGCCGCCGTCGGTGGACTTGAACAGGCCGCTGTTCGGACCGGAGAAAGTGCCGTTCTCCCATGGCCCGGAACGCGTCTGCCACATCACGGCGTACACGTTGCGCGAGTTGGCCGGGTCGAAGGCCAGATCAATCGCGCCGGTGTGCTCATCCTTGTAAAGAACCTTGCGCCAGTTCTCGCCGCCATCGATGGAGCGAAAGACGCCGCGCTCGGCGTTGGGCCCGAACGGGTGGCCCACCGCCGCGACGAAAACGCGGTTGGCGTCCTTGGGATCAACCAGAATTGCGCCGATCTGCTGGGCATCGCGCAGCCCGAGATGCCGCCACGTCTTGCCGCCGTCGATGGATTTGTACATGCCGTCGCCGACGGAGAGATCGGGCCTCTGCGGCAGCCCTTCGCCGCTGCCGACATAGAGCACGTTGGCGTCGGAGGGCGCCACGGCGATGGCGCCGATGGAGCCGGTGGGCTGGTCGTCGAAAATGGGCCTCCATGTCATGCCGAAATCGTCGGTCTTCCATACGCCGCCGTTGTTGACGCCGATGAAGAACACGTTCGGCTGGTCGGCGATGCCCGCGGCGCCGACGGTGCGGCCGCCGCGGAAAGGGCCGATCATGCGCCACTGAAGTCCGGAGTAATATTTTGAATCGAAATTCTGGGCGGAGAGTACTGTCAGGGAACAGGCCAGAAACAATAGCAAACGTCGCATGGTTTACAAAGCATATCACCCGGCGCGGGAGGCGGGAGCGTGATTGGAAGGCGTCGCTCGATACCGTTTTTCTTTGATTTGCGGTACTGCTATTCTGAAAACTGGCGGAAACAGAAAGCTGGGATTTTTGACTGTCTAAGAAATTAAGCTCTGCGTTTTTATGAACACCACAGGGAAAATCCGAAACAAAGGCCAGGTTACTATCCCCACGAGCGTACGGCGCCAGGCCGGCCTGTCCAAGGGCGATCTGGTCAGTTTCGCATTCCAGCGCGGCAAAATTGTCATCACGCCCAGGCTGGTGATTGACCGCTCGAAGGTTTCCACGGCCGACGACGAGTACACCCCAGAGCAGAGGCGCATCATTGACGCCAGGCTGGCAGAAGGTCTAGCCGACATTAAAGCCGGCCGGGTGTATGGCCCCTTTGACACCCACGAAAAGATGATGGCCTCATTGCGCAACCACGGCAAGAAAGCCGAGCTCAAGACCAATAAACGCCGTAGCCGATGAGACGCGTCTATTCGGAACGCTTCCAGCGCGGTTTTGACGGTGCCCCTCCTTCCGTAAGAAAGGCCTGCGACAAGCAACTCGGGTTTTTGGTCCAGAACCTTCACCACCCTTCCCCGCGCGCCAAGAAGTACGACGAGTCGCAAGATCTCTGGCAGGCTCGCGTCAACAAGGACTGGCGTTTCTATTTTCAGATCCGAGGAGACGTCTACTATCTGGTGGATATTATTCCCCACCCCAAGAAATGATCCTATGCGGCGCCGGCCCCAACCGGTGATTCCGCGACGTGCGAGCTAGCGCCATGCCCTACGTGTTAAATTGAGGGGAATCGCTCCCCTCATGATGGAAACCCAAGGCACCACAGGCGAAAAATTTCAGAAATTGGTCGAAATCATGGCCCGCTTGCGCGCGCCGGGCGGTTGCCCTTGGGACCGCGAGCAGACCTTCGACACCATCAAGCCATTCACCCTGGAAGAGACTTACGAGGTGCTCGATGCCATCGATCGCCGCGCGTGGGGGGAACTCGCCGAAGAGCTCGGCGACTTCCTGCTGCAGGCGGTCTTCTACGCGCAAATGGGCGCCGAGCAGAACCTGTTCGTGATCGACGACGCGCTCGATGCCATCAACCAAAAACTCATCCGCCGCCATCCGCACGTGTTCGGAGAGCAATCTGCCGAGACCGCGAGCGATGTAAAGCGCATTTGGGGCCAGGTGAAAGCCGCCGAGAAAGAGGACAAAGGCAAGCATAGCGAAAGCCTGCTGGCCGCGGTGCCGCGCGCGCTGCCCGCCCTGGTGGAGGCGCAGCAGATCGCCTCGCGCGCGGCCGGCGTGGGCTTCGATTGGGAGAATCCCGAGCAGGTGCTCGACAAACTCCACGAAGAGCTGGCGGAATTCCAGGCGGCGCGTCAAAATGCATCGCAGCAAGAAATGGAGGACGAACTCGGCGACCTGCTCTTCGTTCTGGTGAACCTGGCGCGCTTCGTCAAGGTGGATCCCGAACAGGCGCTGCGCCGCACTAATGCCAAGTTTCGAGAGCGCTTCGGCTACATCGAACGCCAGCTCGCCGAACGCGGCCGGAAACTGGAAGATTCCAATATCGCCGAAATGGAGGAATTGTGGCAGCAAGCCAAGCTGTAATCGAGATACGCCAACTCTTCCAGCTCGCGGAATTCGAAGACGTGGTCCGCCTGCAGAGGATCATCTGGGAGTTCGGCGATGTCGAATTGCTTCCGGTGCGCTTTCTGGTGGTGGTCAGCCGGATCGGCGGGCACGTCTTCGGGGCGTACCACGGCCCGGAAATGATCGCCTTTTGTTTCGCGATTCCCGGCATCAAGCCGACCGGCATGAGTTACCTGCACAGCCACATGCTGGGCGTGCTGCCGGCGTATCGCAATACCGGGATCGGGCGCGGGCTTAAGCTCCGGCAACGCGAGGATGCCTTAGCGCGAGGGATCGAGCTGATCGAGTGGACCTTCGATCCCATGGAGCTGAAGAACGCCTTTTTGAACATTGAAAAGCTGGGCGCGATTGTGCGGCGCTACAACGAGAACCAATACGGCCACACCGGCAGCCCGCTGCACGGGGGCCTGCCCACCGACCGCTGCTATGCGGAGTGGTGGATCGACTCACCCAGGGTCAAACGGATTCTGGCCGGGGAGCCCCACACGACGAGCGCCCTGGAGCGCGTCAGCTATCCCGCCGATATCGCGCGCATCCGCCATGATGACGCGGCGCTGGCCCGCGCCATTCAGAAAGCCAACGGCGAAAAACTCCGCCGCGCCTTTGAGCAGGGCCTGGCCGCCACCGGGTTCGAACGCGGAGAGACCGAAGGAACTTACCTGCTGGAGCCCTGGTCGTGAAACTTGAACGTATTACACTTCGCCAGATTCGCATGCCGCTGGTGCACTTCTTCGAAACCAGTTTCGGCCGCACTTACGAACGCCATATGATCCTGGTGGAAGCGCAGGGCGATGGCGCATCCGGCTGGGGCGAAGTCACGGCCGGCGAAAACCCCTTCTACAACGAGGAGTGGACCGCATCGGCGTGGTTGATCTTGCGCGATTACGCCGCGCCGCGGGTGCTCGGCCGCGAGTTGCGCAGCGCCGAAGACGTGTACCCGCTGACCGCGCACATCCGCGGCCACAACATGGCGCGCGGGGGCCTGGAGACCTCCGTGTGGGATCTCGCAGCCCGGCTCGACGACGTGCCGCTGTGGCAGAAGATCGGCGGCGGCGCGCGCCGCGAAATTCCCTGCGGGGTTTCCATGGGCATCCAGGATTCGGTGGAACAACTCATCGAGAAGATCGAGCGCGAGCTGGCCGCCGGCTACCAGCGCATCAAGATGAAGATCAAGCCGGGCCGCGACGTGGACGACGTGCGCCGCGTGCGCGAGCGCTTTCCCAACATCAAGCTGATGGTCGACGCCAACTCCGCCTACACCCTGGCCGACACCGCTCACTTGAAGAAGCTGGACGATTTTTACCTGATGATGATCGAGCAGCCGCTCAGCCACGACGACATCATCGACCACGCCGAGCTTCAGTCCAGGCTGCAGACTCCCATCTGCCTCGACGAGTGCATCCGCACCGCGCACCACGCCGAGCAAGCCGTCAAGTTGCGGGCCTGCGGCATCATCAATATCAAGCTGGGCCGCGTGGCCGGCTTTGCGGAAGCCAAGCGCGTGCACGACGTGGCGCAGGCCGCCGCCATTCCGGTCTGGTGCGGCGGCATGCTGGAAGCCGGCATTGGCCGCGCTCACAATATCGCGCTGGCCACGCTGCCCAACTTCGTGCTGCCGGGCGATGTTTCGGCCAGCCGGCGTTACTGGAAACGGGACATCATCCAGCCCGCCGTCGAAACGACTCCGCGGGGCACCATCGCCATCCGCGACGAGCCCGGCTTCGGCTACGCGCTCGACCGCGATTTCATCCGCAGCATCACGGTGCGCGAGGAGTCTCTCGGTTGAAGGGCAAGGCCGGCCTGTACTCGCTCATCGCCCTGATGATTGCCGGCTGGACGGGAAACTACATCGCCGGCAAGATCGCGCTCCGCGCGTTTCCCCCGGTGCTGCTCTACGGCTTGCGCATTTCGATGGCCGGTGTCCTGATTTTGCCGGCTTACCGGTGGGAGCGGCGGCACCGCGCCGAGCGCTTATGGACGCTGCGGGACGTGCCGCAACTGGTCGTCCTGGGCCTGTTCGGCGTGGCCCTCAACCAATTCTTGTTTGTGATCGGCTTGAGCCGCACCAGCGTCGCGCATTCCTCCATCTTCGCCAACACTACGCCGATCCTGATTCTGCTGCTGGCCAGCGCACGCGGCCTCGAACGGCTCACCCGGTGGAAACTGGTGGGCGTGATGGTGGCGCTGACGGGAGTGGTGCTGCTCCGCACGTTCGATACCGGCCCGCAAGGCGAGGCCACCCTGGCGGGAGACTTGATCACGTTTTGCGGCGCCATGGCCTTCTCCATCTTCACGGTGCTGGGAAAGCCCGAGGCCAACCGGTACGGCACCATCACCGTGAATACCTTCGCCTACGCCGGCGGCGCGCTGCTGATGTCGCCAGTCACACTGTGGCAATCGGCCGGGTTCGACTTCCACGAAGTTCCGCTTTCCGCCTGGGCCAGCGTTTTCTATATGGCGCTGCTGCCGTCGGTGATCTGCTATCTGATCTATTTCTACGCGCTGGCCCACATGGAAGCCTCACGCCTGGCGGCTTTCTCATACCTGCAACCGTTGCTGGCCACGGTCTTCGGAATCCTGATCCTGCACGAGCACGTCACGCTCGCGCTGGTGGTCTCAGGCCTCGTTATCTTTGGGGGCGTCTACATCACGGAGCGGGCGCGATGAACCCCTTCGTTTCCCTGCTCCGCGACAATCGCAACTATCGATATCTCTGGATGGGCCAGGTGGTCAGCGAAATCGGCGACCACTTCAACAACATCGCGGTCTTCAGCCTGGCCGTCGCCACTACCAAATCCGGGCTGGTGGTCAGCGGCGTGCTGCTGGCGCGCGCCATTCCGGCGGCGCTGGCCGGCCCGCTCGCGGGCGTCATACTCGACCGCTTCGACCGCAAGCGCATCATGATCGCAAGCGACCTCATCCGCGCGGTGGTGGCGCTCGGCTTCATCCTTACCGTCAAAGGCCACTCCACCTGGCTGCTCTACGCGCTCAGCGCCCTGTTGATGGCGGCTTCGCCGTTCTTCACCAGCGGGCGCTCGGCGATCCTGCCCTCCATCGCCACCAAGGAAGAGCTGCACACGGCCAATTCCCTCACCCAGACCACCCAGTGGAGCACGCTCGCCGCCGGCGCCTTCCTGGGCGGCATCATGGCGCAATTCGGCTATCCGCTGGCGTTCGTCTTCAACTCGCTTTCCTTTGTCTTTTCGGCGTTGTGCATTTCGCGCCTCTTTCTGCCGGGCCGCGGCTTCCGCCCGGCCCGCCGCTCGCTCACCGAGAGCGACGTGGTGCGTCCGTGGCACGAATATATGGAAGGCCTGCGCTATATGCGGTCGGTCCCGCTGATCCTCGGGCTTGCCATGGTCAACGTGGGCTGGGCCACCGGCGGCGGCGCCGCGCAAATCCTGTTCAGCATTTTCGGCGAACTGGTCTTCAACCGTGGACCTTATGGTCTGGGCCTCATCTGGGGCTGCGCCGGCGTGGGGCTGTTGATCGGCGGAGCCTGTGCCTACCGCTTCGGCCGCCGCCTGACGTTTCAGAATTACAAGCGCTCGATTGTCGTTTGTTACATCGTGCATGGCGGATCGTACATCCTCTTCAGCCAGACGCGGAGTTTCTACGCGGCGCTGGTCTTCATCGCGCTTTCGCGCGCCGGCGTGGGCTTCAGCTCGGTGATGAACATGTCTTACCTGTTGCGCTCGGTGCCCGACGCTTTCCGCGGCCGCGTCTTCGCTACCATGGAAACCACCACCTGGAGTGTGATGATGCTGTCGATGCTGGGGGCCGGCGTGGCTTCCCAATACTGGGATCCGCGCACCATCGGCACCATCGCCGGAGCGCTCAGCTCCACGACCGCGATATTCTGGGGCTGGGCCAATGTCACCGGCCGGTTGCCCGAACCGGCGCTTGAAGGCGTGGACCCGGAGGAGATCGAGATTCATGGCGAGCCCACAGTCTAGCCTCGCTGGCCAGGTCATCCTGGTGACCGGCGCAGCCAAGCGCATTGGACGCGGCATCGCGCTACGCCTGGCCGCCGAAGGCGCGCGCGTGGCCATCCATTACAACAGTTCCGAAAAAGAGGCGCGCCACACTGCCGAAGAGTGCGGGGGCGCGGAGTTGTTCCGCGCCGATCTGGGAAGCGTCGACGCCATTGCCCGCATGTTCGCCGACGTCGAAGCCCGCCTGGGCCGCCTGGATGGGCTGGTCAACAACGCCGCCCGCTTCACGCGGTTCGACCCGCTCGACATCACCGAAAAGGACTGGGACTATATCCACTCGGTCAATCTCAAGGCGGTCTTCTTCTGCTGCCAAAACGGAGCGCGCCTGATGAGGAAGACCGGCAGCGGGCGCATCGTCAACATCAGCTCACTGGGCGGCATCCGTCCCTGGGCCGAGCACGCGCACTACTGCGCTTCCAAGGCCGGCGTCATCATGCTGACGCGCGCGCTGGCCAAAGCCTTCGCGCCGGAAATCACGGTGAACTCGGTGGCGCCGGGCGTGATTCCGTTTGAAGACATCGACCAGCGCGGCGAACGGATGATCGAAGCCACGCCCGCCGGCCGCGGCGGCACGCCCGCCGAAATCGCCGATGCCGTGGTCTATTTCCTGAAAGCCTCTAACTTCGTCACGGGACAAATCATGGCGGTGGATGGCGGACTTAGTCTGAAATGAAGCGCCCCACTTACTAATAATTGCGTCAGCCTGACCTTGCCCCATATCTTACAGGCGCGATCTGCGGTACAATCGCATGGCCTTCAACATGACCCCGGAACGCAGGCGCAAGATGGGGGAGATCTTTCAGGCCGCCCGCGAGCAGCCCGCGGCGCTGAGAGATGAATTCCTGCGCGGCGCGTGCGGCGACGACCCGGAGTTATACAGGGACCTGGTGGGCATGCTACGGGAGACTGGCGGGGCGGACCCGTTGGACCATCCTCCATTGGGTCCGGCGCAATCCGCTTTTCATCCGGGCCAGGTGGTTTCCAGCCGCTATCGCATCGTCCGTTTCCTCAGCCACGGCGGCATGGGCGAGGTTTATGAGGCCGAGGATCTGGAACTGAAGGAGCGCGTAGCCCTGAAGACCCTGCTCCCGGCAATTGCCGCGGACAGCCGGATGGTGTCGCGTTTCAAGCAGGAGATCCAGCTTTCGCGGAAGGTTTCTCATCCCAACGTCTGCCGCGTCTTCGACCTGGCGCGGGACCCGGGCGACGGCGACGCGGAGAACACGGTGGTCTTCCTTTCCATGGAGTTTCTGGCCGGCGAAACCCTGGGCTCCCGGCTGCAACGCGAGGGCCGATTGCCGGCTGGCGCGGCGCTGGCGCTCCTGGATCAAATGGCGGGCGCGCTCGACGCGGCCCATCGCGCCGGAGTGATCCATCGCGACTTCAAACCGTCGAACGTGATGCTCGTGCCGGGCGACGGAGACGTGCGCGCCGTGGTGACCGACTTTGGCCTGGCCCGCCGCCTGCTTCCCTCGGAAGAAGCCACCGCCACGCTGACCGGCACTCTGGTGGGAACGCTGGACTACATGGCGCCGGAGTTGCTGACGGGGTCCGCCGCTTCCGCCGCCTCCGACGTTTATGCCCTAGGCACGGTGGCATACAGGATGGTCGCGGGCGAGCTGCCCTTTCCCTCCGGTACACCGCTGGCCGGAGCGATCCTGCGATCCAAGGGGCCGGCGCCATCTCCGCGAACCCACGTTCCCGACCTCGACCTGAAGTGGGAGACGGCCATTCAGCGGGCGCTCGACCCCGATCCCCAGCGCCGCTACCCGCGCGCCAGCCAATTTGTGCAGGCCATTCGGGGCGAGACGGCTTCCCTGTCGGTTGCCTTGCCGGTGGTGACGCGGCGCAGAGCGCTGGTGGCCACGGTGGCGGCAGCGGCCCTGACCGTGGGCGGGATTGCCTGGCGAAGCTGGAGTCGATCCCGCAGCCGGCCGTCCCCGGAAGCCGCGAAGTTTTACAATCTCGGCATCGATGACATCCACGCCGGCGCCTACTTCGCCGCCACCAAGGCTTTGGACCGGACCGTGATCCTGGCGCCGCATTTCAGCCTGGCGCATGCGCGGCTGGCGGAGGCGTGGGTGGGGCTGGACTCTCTGGAAAAGGCCCAGGGAGAAATGATCCTGGCCCTGCGCGAGGACAACTCGGGACTGGATGAGATCGAGCGCTTGCAAATCACGGCGACGCAGTTGACCATTACACGCGAGTTTAACGCCGCGCTGGCCACCTACAAGAAGATGCGCCAACTCGATTCCAAGAACGCCTATCTCGACCTCGACCTGGGGCGGGCCTACGAGAATGCGGGCCAGCAGCCGGCAGCGTTGGAGAGTTACCGGCGCGCGGCCGAAGGTCCCTCTCACAATCCAGCCGCGTGGTTGGATCTGGCTATTCTGTATGGCAGGGCCGCGGATTGGGCCAAAGCCACCGAAGCGTTCCGCCAGGCGGAAGATCTCTACCAGGCAACCAGTAACCTGGAGGGACTTACCGAGGTGGCTTACCAGCTTGGCTTTTTCGCCACCAGGCGGGGGCAGCAGGAGGAAGCGGCGGTGCAGCTTGGCAAGGCCCTGGAATCCGCGCGCCGGGCCGGCAATATTCAGCAGGAAATCCGCGTCAAGCTGCAGCTAAGCACTAATTCATACAGCCTTGGAGACGACGCCGCGGCCCAACGCGACTCGCAGGAAGCGCTGGAGACCGCGCGAGCAAACCAGATGGAGGGCCTGGCTATCCGCAGTTTGGTCGGTTTAGGCAACGCATACGGGCGGCGGCGGGACTTCACTGGCGCCGAGCAGCGCCTTCAGGAAGCACTGGCGTTGGCCCGGCGGACCAACAACTCCCGCCTGGCCGCCCTCAGCCTGTACTCGCTTGCCAGCCTGCACGACCAGCTCAAACGGCCCGAAGCCTCTCGCGAGGCGCAGGAAGCACTGGCTTTCTATCAGCCGAACCACTACACCGCCGAAACCCTGAATTGCCTCACCATGCTGGTGCGCGCTCAGCGCTATTCCGGAGACTATCCGGCCGCGCTCGATTCCGCCCAGCGGCTTCTCCAGTTGGCCGAGCAGTCCCAGATCCGCCAACAAATGGCGCTCGCCCACGAATCTATTGGCCGCATCATGTCGGTTCAGGAACGTTACCCGGAAGCCCTGGAGCAATACCAGCAGGAAGTGGACCTGAAACCCGACGCGGAACACATCGCCTACGGCAATTTGGGAGGCGGCGAGGCGTTGTGGAGGCTGGGCCGTTACGCCGAGGCAAAGGACAAGTTGCGCCAGGCCGAGGCCAGCGCCGCAAAACTCGCAACGTTGCGCCTCAGCCTGATGAGCGCGCAAGCTGAGATGTCGCTCAGCCTGAACCTCTTTCGGGATGCCGCCGCCATGGCTAACCGCGCGTTGGCTTCCGAAGCCAGCCGGAATCTCCTGACGGCCGCCGACTTCCAGAGGATTCTGGGGCTCGCGTTGCTTCGTTCCGGGAAAAAGAAAGACGGGCTCCGCAACTGCGAGGAATCACTGGCCGCCGCCGCCAAAGGAAACGACGCCACCGCGGCCTTTGATTCCCGCCTGGCAGTGCTGACCGCCCGGCTCGAAACCAGCGACGATGCCGGCGCCCGTTCTGTCTTCCACGACCTGGAGCCCGCGCTGGCTGTTCATCCGGAGTCGCGTTGGCGCGCGCTGGCCTTGATGGCCGGCATGGACCGCCAGTTCAGCGCCCGGGCGCGCGAAGCTCTCGCGGACCTGGCCCACCTTTGGGGCGACGCAGCTTACCGGACGTATCTCGCACGTCCGGACGTCCAGAAATTATCACGGCTTGTTTTGAATCCAAATTCCACTAGTCACTGATAGGAGAAAGATCATGAAAAAGCTCACGTTGCTATGTCCACTACTCATACTTGCAGGTTGCTCGTCAACGAAGTCTGCAAGCCCGCCAGCCCCTGCAGCCCTCCCAGCCCTCCTGAGTGACGGGGATTCCCCCATCATCATCACGGATGGGTCGATTCACTTTAAGAAAGCAAACCTGGCCCAGAGCGACCTCAGTGCCAATGGCAGCCAGGCGACTCTCACTGTGGACCAAAACGCTCTCTTAGCGGTCGTCGTGAAGGGCTGCACGGACCAGTCCAAGCGCGACACCTGTACGACGACCTACGCTCGAATTTTGGGATCAGCAACGACTCCAGCACCAAAGTGGCTGCTGACGATTTATCACACAGACAACACAAAGGCTGCAATTCTTAAGTTCGACTCGGGCACTCCCACAATCATTCAGTTGACGGCGCCGAGGCCAACGGACCCGCTGGCGTACAAATCCTTGCCCAACGATGACTATGATGGTGGATACTCGTCACCCAAGGAAGGACTCGCCCTGGAAAATCTCAAGATCGCCAAGGCGGGATTGTCGTTCGATGATGGCAAAACGGAAACGCCGATTCCCTTTCCGTCGGCAGGGAAATGCCGAATCAAAATCGGAAAATTTTAGATAAGGAGGGAGGGTTCGGCTCGCGGGGCCGCCTACCGCGCCTGGGGCGCGTCGGCGGCCCCAGCTTGCCGTGACCAGCCCGACCTCCTGAAACGCGCCGGTTTCACGCCATAGCCCGCTCCGCGCGCCACTATACTAAAACTGTGGAACAGCGACGCTGGCGCAGAACCGCATCGTACGCCGGACTGCTGGCGGCGGCCTTCGTGTTGGCCGTCCTGGGCAGTTGGAAGTTCGGCCGGCAGGTGGATAATTCCGCCTACGATCACATGTTCCGCCTCTACCAGCCCAAGCCCTGGCAACCGCAATCCGCTATCCTCGCCATCGATGAAGCCACCCTCGCCAGCATCGGTGGCATGCGCCGCATTCGGCGGCCGCTGGCCGATGGTCTGCTCCTGGTAGCCGCCGCCCGCCCCAAGGCTGTCGCGGTCGACGTCATCCTCACCGACCAGGGGGACTATCCGGAGGACCGCGATCTCGCCAAAGCCCTCTGCCAAACCCACAACCTGGTGCTCTCGGCCTTACTCATGGATGACCCTGTCCGCTGGGAGGACCCCAAGCCCCAATTCGCAGTTTGCGCCGCCGCCATCGGCCACGTCCACGCCGAGCCGGATGACAACGATTCCATCACGCGGTCAATTTCTCTCGAGAAATATATCGGCGAAGACCGGCGATGGGCCCTCGCCGCCGAAGCCTTCCGGCTGAGCCGCGGCGCGCCCGCGCCACTGGAACGGCAAGGCCGATACCAGACCGGAGACGTGGAAGTGGGCGGCGTGGTGATTCCCGCAAGGCGCACCGAAGATGGCAGAGTAATGCGCGTCCGCTACATTCCGCCCGGCATGAACATTCCCAAGGTGTCGCTCGCGCGCCTGCTGGAGAATCCCGCGCTGGCGTCGCAATTCACCGGCAAGGCCGTCTTCGTGGGCGTCACCGCCGACACCGAAGTGCGCGACCGCCTCTTCACCCCGTACGCCTACGGCCGGAGCACGACCGGAATCGAAATCAACGCCGCGGCGTTCGAAACCATCGCGCAGTCTCTCTTTATCACGGATGCAGGCGAGCAGTGGGTGCTGTTGATCTCGCTCGGCCTGGTGGTGGCCGCCGGCCTCTCGTTCCGCTATCTGCCCGGCTGGTGGGCTTATGCCGGCGGCGCGGCGGTAGTGGCGGCCTCCATGATTGCGCCTTATCTTTTTTTCATCCACCAACGCGTGTTATCGTTCTCGACGCCCGTAGCGGCGGCCGTGATCTCGACCCTGGCCGCCGCCGGTTACTATCACCTGGTGGTGCGGCGCGATTGGCACATCGAGCAATCCGCGCGCCAGCGGTACCAGCAGGCCATGCACTTCGTGACCCACGAAATGCGCACGCCGCTTTCGGCCATCCAGGGATCGAGCGAGTTGATTTCGAAATATGCGCTCACCGAAGAAAAGCGCAAACAGGTGGCCGACCTGATCAACTCCGAATCCAAACGCCTGGCCCGCATGGTGGAAGTCTTCCTGCACGTTGAGCGCCTCACCGCCGGGCAAATGGAGCTGAAGCGCGAGCCCATTCCGGTCGGGTCCCTGATCGATGTCTGCGTCACGCGCGTGCGGCCCGTGGCGGAGCGCAAACGCATCGCCATCTCGGTTGGCCCGGCGCCCGAAGAGTTGCAATTCAACGGCGACCGCGAGCTCATCGAGTATGCCTGCTACAATTTATTGACGAACGCTGTGAAATACTCTGCGCAGCGCACCGAGGTCACGGTGGCGGCGTCGAAAGATCAGGGCTTTGTGCGGATCGCCGTGAAGGACCAGGGCATCGGCATGGACCAGAAGGAAGTCAAACAGATCTTTCAGAAGTTTTACCGCACCAAGAAAGCGGAAGAATCCGGAGAAGCGGGCACCGGAATCGGGCTTTCCATCGTCCAACAGATCGTGGAACAGCACGGCGGACAAATCGAAGTGACCAGCCAGCCCGGCGCTGGTTCCTGTTTTACGCTGGTGCTGCCGGCGGCCGTGCCCACTGCGGCGGAACGAAACTGAATGCCGAGAATATTACTAGTCGAAGACGAACCCGCGTTCCAGTTCACCATCCAGACGGCTTTGGAAGAAAACGGCTATGCCGTGGATGCGGTCTCAACCACCGGCGACGCCATCGAGCGCCTGGCCGGCCAGGCTTACCCCATCGTGGTCTCCGATATCTACATTGACGAACGCACCGGTCTGGACGTGCTGGATGCCGCCAAGCGCAAGGATGCGCGCTGCTGCGTGATCCTGATGACCGGCCGCGGAACCATTGAAACCGTCATGAAAGCCACGCGCGGCGGGGCATTCGACTACATCGCGAAGCCATTTGAACTGGATGTGCTGCTGGACGCAATCGGAAGGGCCGAAGATGCGCATAGCCAGGACGAAGGTGAATCCGAGGAAGAGGAACCGCTCGAAACCGAGATGATTGGCACGTCGGCAGCCATGGTGGAAGTGTACAAGACCGTGTCCAAGACCGCTTCCACCGACGCGACCGTCATCATCGAAGGCGAGACCGGCACCGGCAAGGACCTGGTAGCGCGCATGATTCACCGCTTCAGTCCGCGCAAGGACCAGCCATTCGTGCCGGTGGACTGCGGCGCCATCGCACCCTCGCTGCTCGAAAGCGAATTGTTCGGCGCCATGCGCGGCGCCTTCACCGGCGCCGACCGCGACCGCGTCGGCGTGTTCGAGGCCGCCAACCGCGGCACTGTCTTCCTCGACGAGATCGGCGATATCGAACACAATTTCCAATTGGCGCTGCTGCGTTTCCTGGAAAGCCACGAGATCCGCCCGGTGGGCGCTTCCCGCTCCAAGACCGTGGATGTGCGCGTGCTGGCCGCCACCAACCGCGACCTGCAGCACATGGTGAATGAAAGCAAGTTCCGCGAGGACCTCTGGCATCGTCTCAACGTGGTGCGCATCGTCATGCCTCCACTGAGAGAACGCCGCAGCGACATTCTCCTGCTGACCCAACACTTCGTCAGGAAATACAATGAGCGTTACCGCCGCGACGTGAAGTTGATGGACTCCGGCGCCGAGGCATTGCAGGACCAGACATGGCCCGGCAACGTCCGGCAGTTGCAGCACGTGATCGAACGGATGGTCATTCTGGCCGACCGCATCGACAAGGACGCCGTGGATGACGCGCTCACGGTGATGGAATCGCGCGAAAAGCCGGCCGAGACGCTGGCGGACGCCGAAGGAGAGCAAATTCGCAAGATGCTGGTGGCGATGGGCGGCAACAAAAGCAAAGCCGCAAAGAAATTGGGGATCGAACGCAAGACCCTCTACCGCAAGCTCGAGCGCATGAAGCCGCAGGGGTAAGCAAGGGCTTCGCCCTTGAAATCCCTGGCGGGATTTGGAAGTCAGGAGTCAGGAGTCAGGAGTCAGAAGTCAGAAGTGCAACCCTGGTGACCGAGGCCTAAACTCGCCCCGCTCATCCGTCGATACTTCTCCCAGACGGATGATCGACATTCATAGCCACATCCTGCCGGGCTTCGACGACGGCGCCGGCACACTGGAAGAAGCCATCGAGATGCTGCGCATGGCGGCCGCCGCCGGCACCACCGATATTGTGGCTTCCTCGCATTGCAATGCCGAATATGTGTTCGACCCCACGCGCGCCGCTCGATCGATCGCCGAATTGCAGCGGTCCGCAACGGATATTCCGCGCATCCATTACGGCTGTGAACTGCACTTCACCCTAGAGAACGTCGAAGCCGTGCTGCGCTCGCCGGAAGCCTGGTCTATCAACCATCGCGGTTATGTATTGATCGAGTTTTCCGATTTCGTCATTCCGAAAACCAGCGGCGAGATTCTGGCCCGCCTGGGCGATGCCGGAACGCCGCCCATTCTGGTCCATCCGGAACGCAATCCTATCCTGCAAAAGGATCTCTCCGGGTTGGAATCCTGGATTCGTCAAGGCAGTTTCATCCAGGTGACCGTGCAGTCGCTCCTGGGCCGCTTCGGGCGGCGCGCGATGGCCGCCGCCGAGTACCTGCTGGACCATGGCCTGGTTCACTTTTTGGCCAGCGATGCGCACGATGTGAAGCACCGCCCGCCAGTGTTGACCGAGGGATGGAGCTTGGTGGAGGAAAGATTGGGTGCTGGGACCGCGGAGAGGTTACTCATTAGCAATCCGCAGGCTGTATTGTCCGGCGAACCGATTCACTGCGAGCCGGCGAGCGCCCGGCGCAGGGCCTGGTACTCGATGCGGTAGGCCCGAGCTAGGACCGATGCTGGTCACTGGACTCACTGACTGGCAACCCTTTTGCCTGCCCGAGCGGTCGCAAGATTTTCCGGGAAACGGAGGCCACTTAACCTGGTAGTCGGCAAGCCGGACAAGTGGTCCCCAAACACCATCCGGGAAGTGGGGCAGGTCCCCCTTAATCGACCCGCATTGATCTGAAGCTTCTTCAGTCCAGCCTTCGCACCAGGGTGGCCGTTCCGGAAATCAGACCCAATTCCGCTCCCATCCGGTTCGCCTCCCACGTCACTTCGAGCGCGCCACTTTCCAGCAACCGCATCGTAACCTCGCCTTTGGCCCCGCCCGCTCCAGTCCACGGCAGCCTGGCCTGGTCGTTCGATCCCCGGCCTTCGAATTCAAATGCCACGGTGGGCGAAATCGCTTTGTCCGCCACGCGATAACGGGCGCGATAGCGGCCGCGCAGCACACCCGCCTCCTCCATCACGCGCAGCTCGATGTACTCCGGCGGATACAATCCGGCACTTTTCGTATCGGGCGTCGGCACGAACAGCCAATTGCCGGCCATCGACGGACTGGCTGGTGCTTGCGATGGCGCCGCTACCGGGTTTGCGACCGGAGGCGCCGTCGTCCGCACCGGCGCTGGGTCCTCGAATACCGGTTCCGGCACGGAACGTCCGCCCGTCGGGCCGCGAGCCCGCGGGGGTGCGTGATCCGCCGGTAAACCCTCCAATTCCGAATCATCCCGAGCAGGCTCCCTGGCTCGCGGCTCATACGAACGCGCCCTGGATGCCTTCGGCGGTGATGGGGATACCACTTGCTGGGCGGCGGCCTCGTGTGCCCTCGCGGTCTTGGCAACCGGCCCGGGGGTTCGTATCAGCAAGGAAAGCATACCCGCCAGGAGCATCGCCCCGAGCACGGGCCAAAGCCATTGCGGCGCATTCCAATCCGATGATTCCGGCGGGCCGCTCAGCGCTGGCGTGCTGGAGAACAAGGAGCGGTCATAGCTCTCCCGATCCACCGGATTCGTCAGCACCTGTAACATGCCGTTCAGGCGCTTCATTTGCAGGTCCGCCAGACGCCGGCCTGGCTCGTCGCCGCAGTGGTCGGGATGGAGCAGCCGGGCGAGGTGCTTGTAAACCTGCCGGATCTCGTCGGCGGAAGCCGAAGGCTCTATGCCCAGTTCCTCGTAATAGTCCATCATAGGCTCAAGTGCGGTCGCCCGACCATGCGGCCGCGGCCCCCGCTATCGCGAAAAACCAAGCCGCTAACACCGGCCGCTGCTGCATCGGATAATCCACCAGCCCATGCAACAGGAAAGCCGCTGCACCCAACCCATAGATCGACGGAACTGCCTTTTTGCAACACAGCAGCGAGAAAAGGGCCAGCAGCAGCAGGAAAGGCAAGCCGCCTTCGGCCGCCCATTGCGCCCAATCGTTGTGCGCCTGGTTCACGAACAGGCCCGTGTCGAGCCCGGCATAGGCCGGGTATACCGTGGGCCACGTTCCCAGCCCGATACCGAACCACGGATGCTCCCGCAGCATGTGGGTCGAGGCGCGAAACGCATCCACGCGCAGCGCTTCCGAGCTTTGTGCCTCCAGCCGGCTTTGCAATCCCTGCCATCCGGCCACCGTCGCGGCAATCCCGGCCAGGACTGCAATCTGGACGGCAGCCGCCAGCAACGTCTTGCGCGAAGCAAACTTTCGGACACCCGCCACCGCCATTACCGCCAACAACTCGCCGCCCGCCAGAACGAAGCCGGCTCGCGACGCCCCCGCCACCAGGGAGCCGAACAGCACCGCGGCCGCCGAGCCCCACAGCACACGGCGCCGCTGGTCCGAAAAAGCCAGGTAGAGCGCCACCGGCAGCAGCAGTTCGATCCAGGCCGAGTACTGCCCGCGGTTGATGAACGGCCCCATCACTCCGTCGCTATAGCCGCTGGCAAAGAGCCAGAAGATTTTCCCTTCCGAGGCGTAATTCTGAACCGTCGCTTCGGCCGCCACCAACATGCCAAACAACGCGGCCGCCCTCAAGAAGCGACGGCGGGCATGCTGGTCCGAAAACACCTCCGCGGCCAGCGCAAACACCACCAGAAACGTGAACCAGTCGAGAGCCGCGTTCCAAGTCCGCGCCGGAGCCATGCTCCGGCGAAGTAAGACTTGCAGGAACGGCCAGCAGCACGCCGCCGCGAGCGGCCAGAAGGAGACTGGAACCTGCCTCCAGCGCGCCTGTACGAGCCGCCACGCCACCAGCAGAAAAACCCCGAGTTGAAAGAGACTCCACGCCCAGCGTTCCTCGACCCACAACGTCAAGGTGCCGAAAAACAACAAGGCGGCGAGGCCCAGCACCACCCCGTTCACCGCTCCATCCCCAGCGCTACCTGTGTCACCGCCACTGTCCCAGCCAGACGGGGCGAACCCATCGGTCTCTCATAGGACAGCATCAATACCAGCACGTCCGAGGGGGCCACAAAGGTCAGGCTTCCGCCGCTTGTCTTGGTAGCGACACGCCGTTTCGCCAGATCGTAGATCTTCCAGCAAACGCCGTCCGCCGAGTCTGCATCGATCCCTCGCAACTCCGACTGGAGCCGGTAGCTGGCCCCCGGCCGCATTGCCAGATATTGCCACGCGACGGCGCACCACTCCGCCTGGCACCCGCTAAAAGTCACCCGCAACTCACCTTTCATCCGCCGGCTGGTCACGCCATCCGTATCGTTTAAGCGCCAGTCGAAAGCTTGCCCCAGCACCTTATGATTGAAGCGCCCGTCGGTCAGCGAAATCCCCCCCGCTGGATCCAGTTCCTCAAACGGCAGCAACTGGCTCAAGCACAGCCGGTTCCAGACTTCCACCGCGTGCGCCGGACGGCCAGCCGCCAGGCTACGGTCGCAAAACTCCAACAGAGCCGGAAGGTCGGCGGCCGCGGTTGACTGCGAGAGCTGCCCGGCTACAACCTCGGCAGCCTCCATTTGCTGGCGTCTGGAAAGGAAAACCAGGAAGTGCCGCGCGATCTCCGGGCGACTGGAAAGGGCGTGCGCCCGCAGCCACTCTGGCTCCGGCCGCATTCTCCAGCACAAATCCAGCAGCGCCAGAACATCGCCATAGGCTATATCGAAAGCTGCGTGCGTCCATTGGAAAAACCCAGCGGCATTTTGCCGCCGGAAATAATACTGCGCCAGGAGATATCGAGGCTGGTACAGGCGGCTGAGGCGGGCGGCCGCCAGCAGATTCCGCTCCGCCACATCAAACTGGCCGGTCGCTTCCGCCCGCAACCCCAGACGCATCCGGTATTCGGCGTTCGCCGGATCCAGCTCCGCCGCATGTGCCAACGCAGGCAGAGGATCGCCACCCATTTCCTCGATCTTGTCCGCCAGCCGCTCATATAAGGATGCGTCGGGCGCCACCCGCACCGCGCGCTGGCGGTCGGCCATCTGGCTGCTGCGCGACAGATGGTCCGCCCATGCCAGACGCCCCGCCCAATGAGCTGCCACTGCCAGCGCCAGCACGATGCTGCCATGGATCAGGATGCGGACCGGCGAGGCAGACGGTTGCGGAGCTTCACTTCTCACGGAACATACTATCGACAATAAATTCCGGAATCATAGACCTTACATTCTTGAAAAATCTTCAAGGCTAGATCTAATGAACCTGCCGATCCCGCCGATAGAGTTGTTAGTTATGATGACCAAACCAAGTAACCTACCATTGCTCGTCCGGGGAACATTGATTCTGTTGGCGCTGGGCGCTCTGAGCTCCCTTCCCGCCTGGAACAACGCCATCGGCTCGGCAATCACCAACGGCAGTTTTCAGGTTGACCACGCGCGCGTGTGGGGTAATAGCAGCCTGTTTGACGGGAGCATCGTCGAGACCGCCAGCGCTCCCTGCCAGCTTGTACTGATCGGCGGCGCCCAAGTTCGTCTGGCTGCTGACACGCGTGCCACGGTATATCAGAAGAAGCTTATCCTTGAATCGGGTTATGGCCAAGTCGAATCGGCTGAGGGTTACGAAGTGGAGGCTCGCTCCCTGCGCGTCTATGGGTCGCGGGATGCCCTCACGCGCGTCAAGCTGGAAGGTGACGGCAAGGTGGGCAAGGTGATCGTCGCCGCCGTTCGTGGCGCCGTCCGGGTGACGAATTCCACCGGTGTCCTGGTCGCAACCATCGAGGCCGGAAAGAGCCTGGACTTAGAACCCCAGGCCGCCGGCGCATCGGCCCCCACCAAAGTGACCGGATGCCTGCTGGAGAAAGCCGGAAAGCCGATCGTCGTCGACCAGACGACCAGCGTCGTCCTTGAACTTCGGGGCACGGACCTCGAAAGAGAAATCGGCAACCGGGTGGAAGTCACAGGCGTTGCGGAGAACTCGCCTGCCTCTGTGCCGGGAGCCTCTCAATTGATCCGCGTTGCCGGCCTGAAGGTCGTCGGCAAAGGTGGTTGCTCCTCGGTCGCTAAGAAAGTCGGAGCTGCGGCCGGCGCTGCTACTGCCGCCGGAACGGCGGCCGGCACGGCAGGTGCCGCGGGCGCCGCGACCGGCATCGGCGCCGGCACCATCGCGGTAATCGGCGGCGTGGCAGCAGTCGCTACGGTGGGTGGCCTGGCTGCGGCCGGAAGCCTCCCCGGTCAGGGTCAGTCTCAACCTTCTGCTAGCCGTTGACCTCGCACGCGTTGTTTGTCCTCCTCTTCAGGGCTTCGGGCTTCGGCCCGAAGCCCCTTTTTCTTCTCTAGCGTGCCTCTCCCATCGGGTTGGCACTTCCCCAATCAGAGCCCGCCAGATCTGTTTCTCTTCTAAAAAACACACCTTACCCCTACAGCAATCCGGTAGACAGTCGATAGTAACAGTGAGCATAAGATGCCTGGCCTGCGGAGATCGAACAATGGTCATGATTTCAGCGAATTCCGGATCTCTTGCCGGCCGTGGGTTGCATGGGAGTAAGCGGAGCTAGGGCATCTCTGCGGAATTACTGAAGTTGATCTGGAGACATTCACCATGAAACTACTCACTCTTTTTCTCGTGTTGGCGCCGGCCTGGGCCCAAGGCCAGGTGCGCCCCGGCGGCCAGACTGAGCCGTTCACAAATCTCCCTGCACAAAAGATTGGACCGAGAGACCTGATCGCCATTCAGGTATACGATTCGCCCGAACTGACTCGCACCATCCGCGTCGGAGCCGATGGCAATATTCGCCTTCCCATGTTGAAACAACAGATTAAGGGCGAGGGACTGATGCCCAACGATCTGGAGGACATCATTGCTAGAGCATTGGCCGAAGAGGATCTGATCGTGGAACCGTTCGTGACCGTCACGGTCGTCGAGTACAGCAGCCGGCCAATCAGCGTCGCGGGCGCAGTTCGGAGTCCCGTCACCTTCCAAGCCAGCGCTCCGGTGACGCTGCTCGAAGCCGTCACCCGGGCAGGCGGATTGGCCGAGGACGCCGGCTCCGAGATCCTCATCAGCAAGAGCCAAACCGGCCCCTCCGGTATCCCTACGGCGCTGATCCAACGGATTCCGGTTAAGGCGCTCATCGATTCCGCCGACCCCGACGCCAATTTGAGACTGACAGGCGGGGAAGAAGTGCGAGTGCCCGAAGCGGGACGAGTCTTCGTGGTAGGTAGCGTCAAGAAGCCCGGAGCTTTCGTCGTACGGGACGGCTCGGAGACCAGCGTTTTGAAGCTGCTCGCATTGGCGGAAGGCCTCGTGCCGTTCGCGTCGAATCAGGCCTATATCTATCGCACCGAGGGGTCGGGGCCGAAAAATGAAATCCCCATCGAACTGAGTAAGATTATGGGCCGCAAGGCGCCCGACGCGGCGCTGCTGCCCAACGATGTCCTCTACATCCCGGACAACCGGGGGAGGCGCCTTGGGATGGCGGCGCTCGAGAAAATCCTCGCTTTTGGCAGTACGGCCGGCGCAACCGCGCTGATCTATGGACAGGTCCGGTAATTGAACGATGACTGAAAACCATATCCTGGCGAACTTGCCGGCTCCGGTCGTGGACATGCCGGCGCGCAATCTTCCCGTTCCGGCAGATGTCTATCGTGCCCCAGGGTTCGCGTCCGAACCCGATACCGCGGCGGTGCCGGTTCCGCTTTCGCACTACCTCTGGATACTCCGGCGCAACTGGTGGAGGATTTTGTTGTTCGTAGCGTGCTCTGTCACCGCCACGGTGGTTGTCTCCAGCCGCCTGGTGCCTATCTACGAGTCCACCGCCACCGTGGATATCGATCGGCAGATGCCCAGCGCCATCATCGGGCAAGAATCCACACGTACCGTGGCCAACGACTCCGATCAGTTTCTGGCCACCCAGGCCAAACTGATTCAGTCCGACTCGGTTCTGCGGCCCGTGGCGGAGCAGTTCAGGCTCCTTGAAACCACCGCGGAAAGACCGGAAACTACATCCGGAACCTCCGACAGCGGGCAGGATGCACCGGTGCGCCTCAAGAACCTCAAGGTCACCCGCCCGCCCAATACTTATCTTCTGCTCATCAGTTATCGCTCAGCCGACTCGCGGCTCGCAGCCGATGTCGCCAACGGCATCGCCCGTTCCTATCTGGAACACACCTACGACATTCGCTACAAGTCTTCGGCCAGCCTGTCGGCCTTTATGGAAAGGCAACTCGAGGAACTCAAGGCCAAAATGGAGCGCTCCAGTGCCGCGCTCAACCAGTTTGAACGGGAACTCAACGTCATCAATCCGGAAGAAAAGACCAGCATTCTGTCGGCCCGGCTGCTGCAGTTGAACACCGAATTCACGAATGCTCAGGCCGACCGCGTGCGTAAGGAGGCCGCTCACAATTCCGTGGCCGACGGCACCATGGAAGCCGCCCAGGTCTCCAGCCAGGGCGAGTCGCTGAGAAAGCTCTCGGAGCGGCTGGACGAGGAACAGCAGAAGTTCGCGGAAATCAAAGCGCACTACGGTTCAAGCCACCCGGAATACAGGAAGGCAGCCCTGCAGGTGGCTGAAGTGCAGCAGCAATTGCAGCGCACCAAAGACAACATCGGTCAACGGGTCGACGTGGAGTACCGCGAAGCGCTCAACCGCGAGTCCATGCTGCGGAAAGCCGTCTCCGAGACCAAGATTGAGTTCGACAATCTGAACGCCCGCTCGTTCGAATATCAGTCGCTTAAGCGGGAAGCCGAGGCCGACAAGTCACTCTATGAGGAACTGGTAAGAAAAATCAGAGAGGCAACCATCAACTCGGGCTTCCAGAACAGCGCAATTCGCATTGCTGACATGGCCCGACCCGCTCTGAAGGCCGTGTTTCCAAACCTCAAACTGAATATCTTGCTGGCGTTCCTCTTCTCCATCCTGCTGGCGGTAGCAATCGCCATCATCGGCGACATCCTGAATAACACCGTTCGCGACCCCGAACAGATCTCGCAAACACTGGCCGCGGAAGTAATCGGCACTCTGCCGGTCGTAAAGCAATGGCATGGGAGAGCTCTTTCTCCGGGAGACCGCAATACGGCGCTGGTTCCATTGGGCGAATCCGCCTCGGGCCTCAGCACATTTGAGGAGGCCATCCGCACTCTCCGCAACTCCATTCTCCTGACGGACTTCGATCGCCGCATCCGCTCCCTGATGATCACCAGCTCCGCCCCCTCGGAAGGGAAGTCTACTACCGCCGTTCATCTGGCGCTGGCGCACGCGCAGCAGGGTCGTCGAACCCTCCTGGTGGACGGAGATCTCAGGCGGCCCAGCATTCATCGCCGCTTCGACATCCCCAGCCTCGTCGGGCTCTCGAACGTCCTGACCAACGGAACACCATGGCGCAGCGTGCTGGTGCATAAAGACGAGGTCCCGACGCTGGACATTCTTCCGGTGGGACCGCCTTCGCGGCGCGCCTCCGACCTGGTGGGTACGAAACTGGCTGAAATCCTCGAGGAGGCTTGCGCGGAATACGACTTGGTGGTGCTTGACTCTCCTCCCCTATTGGGCTTCCCGGAGCCCTTACAGATGGCGGCTGCTGTCGACGGCGTCCTGATCGTGGCGGTCGCTGGCCGCACCAACCGCAAAGCCCTGCGTTCGGCCATCGGCACTCTCAATCGTTTGCGCACGAATATCGTCGGCGTGGTGCTGAACGAGGTTCGGGTCGACAGCAGCGACAGCTACTACTATCACTACTACCACCCGAAATACTACAAGAACTACCACGACGTTGCGGCCGGATAGTGAAAGGGCACGCCTCGGGTACGCCATGCTCAATGACACTTCAACGTTGCGGGTGGCAGCGATTCCGGCGGCCGCTCCCGGTCGGGGATTCGAACGCTTCGTAATGGATGGGCGCGCCGGATCAAGCCCTTGGCGCCGGGTCGACCGAGTCTGGACTGTGGTTCTGGTCGCCACCGTGCAATTCGCAGTTTCGCGGTATGGCGCTGGCGCGCTGCCTTTCTCGTGCCTGGCGGGCTGGAGTTCTTGGGTGATCCTCTGCGGCGCTGCGCTAAGGCGCCGGCTCGAACAGTTGGAGGTCCGGAGATTCCAAACCTTGGAGGGCGCCCCGTGCAACCCATGATGTGCGCGGATTTCCTGGTCGTGGGAAAGCGGCCGCGAACTGCGCGGGCCCTGCGCGCGATTTGTTTTACTCATGCATTCTTCCTGCTCAGTCTGATCGTCGCCGGTGTCGCGGCTTCCCTTGGAGATGTTGACGCCGAAGATACCCTGCCCGTGGCCGGCCTGGTCTTTGCGGCGCTGGCCTTGTGGACGTTGTGGTCCTGGTTCAAACTGCACGGCACGCTGATCGAGCCATATGGGCTGTTCCTGATGTCGAGTTGGACGTTTAACGGCGGGCAGGTATTCCTCGATGTGTTCCACCTGAATAGCAACGGGATCTTGGGTGGCATGTTCAGTCCCTTCACCACTCTGAAAACCGAATACCTGGTGGCGCTCGGCATCTGTGCCTTGCACATGGGCGCTTTGTGGGCGGCGAGCTCCGGAAACTCGACATCCAGCGTCAACCTGTGGCGGAGCGCGCCACACCAGGACCTCGCCTGGCACACTCGCTGGGTGGGCTGGTTCCTGCTGCTGGTTTCCATCGGTCCCGCCATCTGGGTTTTCTGGGACACGGGGCAGACGGTGCTCTCGGGGGGTTACGTGTCCCTCTATCAGCGCACTCTCGACATTGGGCTCGCGACCGGACCACGGGTGTTGGCCAACTTCCTCGTCCCATCCGCTTTATTGCTTCTGGCCGGGAGTAAGGCTAAAAGGACCGGCGTGGTCATTTCCGCCGCGATCACCGTCAGCGGTTCGCTGGCGATGTTTTTTCTCGGCGGACGCGGCGCCGCGGCTACAGGGCTGGTGGCTTACGTCTGGCTGTACTCCCGTACCATTCGCCCCATCCCCGCAAAACTGTTGATCTTGCCCGCCCTCCTGCTCGGATTTGTGGTTTTCCCCCTGGTGCGGGCGGTTCGCGATACGCGCGGCCTCGACCGCACATCCGTGGATTTCGTAACGAGCGCGTGGTCGTCGATTGACAATCCGGTGGTTGGTTCGCTGGCGGAAATGGGCGACTCGATGAACACGGTTGCCTACACCCTGGAGTTGGTTCCCACCGCGCGGCCCTTCGATGGAGGCGTGAGCTACCTTTATGCTTTACTCACCGGTTTCCCGAACGTGGCCTGGAGTGTTCACCCCACCACGGCGCATGGCACCCTGTCCGCTTGGCTGGCGCATACCGTGATGCCTTACGCCGCCGCTAATGGCAACGGCTTGGGATATTCATTTCTTGCGGAAGCGTATGAAAACTTCGGGTGGATCGGCGTTCCGGTGGTGTTGTTCGTCACTGGCTGGATTGCAGGCAGTCTTTCAGAAGCCGTCCGCGGTCGAAGCGATCCCGTGATTCTGGCGCTGGGCGCCACGCTACTTCTGACAGCGATCCTATATGCGCGCGCCGAGACCGCGGATCTGGTACGCAACGTGTGCTGGTATTCCATCCTGCCCTACCTGTTGATTCGGCTTCTTTCGCAGGTTCGCCAATGATACCGGCGGTCGCAATCCGTCCTTTGGCGACTGCTGGTCGCGATCCACGGAATCACCCCGTCCGCGTCTTGCACGTGGTCGGCGCCATGAACCGCGGTGGGACCGAAACCTGGCTTGTGGATCTGCTGTCTCGCAGCGACCACACCCGCTTTCGACACGATGTATTGACTCATGCAAACAGCGCCACTTCCCTGGATGAGGCTGTCAAAGCCACCGGCGCGCGGCTCATTCAGGCGCCCAAAGCCAGCCATCCTTGGAGCTATTCGACGAAGCTCCGCCGGGTGATTGAAGAGCTCGGCCCCTATGACGTGGTTCACGCCCATCTGCACCACTTCAGCGGTCTGGTACTGCGAAGCGCCGCACATGCCGGCGTCCCGATGCGCATCGCGCACAGCCATTCGGACACGCGACGGATCGACGGCCGGGCGAATCCGGTCCGCCAGCTCTATCTTCGCCTGGCGGAGCACTGGATCCGGCGGTATGCCACGCGGTGCCTGGCCGTCAGCCGTCTCGCGGCGGCGAGCCTGTTCGGAGAGGCTTGGGAATCCGATCCCCGCGTTTCGGTGGTTTACTGCGGCGTCGCCCTGGAGAAATTCAGCCGGCTTAGCCTGAACCGCGCCGCCTGCCGCCACAGCTTCGGCATCCCCGCCGACGCGCGTGTCTTTGGCCATGTGGGACGGTTCGCCGAACCGAAGAACCATGTCTTTCTCGTCGAGATCTTCAGCCGCATCGCGCAGTCGGAGCCCAACGCCTGGTTCGCGCTGGCCGGGGACGGCCCGTTGCGGCCCCAGATCGAACTCTGGGCGGAGCGGGCCGGAATCGCCCATCGCACTTTGTTTCTGGGAATGCGGAACGATGTGCCTCAACTGCTGGCTGGTCTCATCGATGTCCTGCTGCTTCCCTCCCTTTGGGAAGGTCTGCCGATTACCTTGATCGAATCTCAGGCCGCTGGCGTACCCGCCCTGTATTCCGATGCAATCACCGCCGAAGCCGCGGAGTTGCCGAAACTGTTGCGGAGAGTCTCGTTGCGGGAACCGGCCGGCGTGTGGGCCCTTGAAGCCGTCTCGATGGCGCATTCGCCGCCCGTGATCCCGGATCGGGATCGGCTGGCTGGCAGCCGCTTCGATATCCGGGCATGTGCCGTCAGGCTGGAGGAAATCTATTCGAGTGCGCTGCGCTTGGGGGCGGAATGATGCAAGTATCAATCGGATTACCATTCTTCAACAACCGGAAGACGCTGGCCGATGCCATTCGGTCGGTCTTTGCGCAAACCCTGTGCGATTGGGAGCTGATCCTGGTTGACGACGGCTCAACCGACGGCTCCCTGGCGCTGGCGCAGAGTATTCAAGATCCGCGCGTCCGCGTGGTTAGCGATGGTGTGAATCGAGGCCTGTCGTCAAGGCTGAACCAGATTGCTGCTCTGGCACGCGGCCGGTATCTGGCGCGCCTGGACGGCGACGACATGATGCATCCCGAGCGGTTGGAGCGCCAGATCGCCGCACTCGAGTCCAACCCCCGCGCCGACATGGTCGGCACTGCAATGTGCTCGTTGGACCGGAGTGACCGCCCGCGCGGCATACAGGGCCTCGCGCGCGGGGACGCCCGCCCCATCGCGCTGTTGACGCGCGCCCTCTTGCTCCACGCCACCATCACAGGCCGCACCGAATGGTTCCGGCGTCATCCCTATGATGAGTCCCGCCGCCGCTCCGAGGATCGCGAACTGTTTATCAGGACGTACCGCGATCTGTCTTTCGTTCACCTCCCCGAAGCCTTGTACTTCTGCCGCGAGGAGCTCTCGGTCCGTCTCGACAAGTACCTGGCAAGCTGCCGGGAAGCTCGCTCCATTTTCCGTCAATACGGCCCTGAACTGGTTGGCCGGCCCCGTACGGCCGCCCTCTGTCTCGCCTCCTGGCTCAAGGGAGAGATCTATCGGCTGTGCATCCACGTCCATGCCGAGCAATACCTGGTGCGAAGACGGAGCACCCCGCTCGCCGAGGAGCAAACCAGGGTAGCGGCGACAACCATCGCGCGAATCCGGTCGACGCGCGTTCCGGGCCTCCCATCCATATCCCCGGACTCTGGCGCGGCGAAGGAACGGGTCTTCAGTTTGCGCTCGGATCTGCCGATAGATCATCTTGCAGGCCGGGTGGAACCCGGCCCGGTGACTTAAGTATGGAAAATTCTCTCTTGCAAACGCGACCCGCGGACGCCTCGCCCGGCTGGTGGTCCGGAAGCTTCCGCTCTTTTTTTCGCAAGCTGATCGCGAGCCAGATCCGCCTCACCCGGAAATTCGACGAGCTCCTGCCCAGCCAACATCTCATCGACGGAAACGCCGACTTCATCGATAACCTCGTCCCCCTATACACGCTTGCCGGCGCAGTCGTTTACGACATTGGCGGCGGCAAGAATCCCCTCATTGACGCGGAGCGCAAAGCCCAACTTGACCTGAAGATCATCGGGCTGGATATTGATGCCGGGGAACTGGCGGCGGCCCCGCCAGGGCGCTACGACCACACCATCTGCGCCAACATCGTCAGTTACCACGGCGCTCGAGATGCTGATCTGGTGATCTGCCAGGCCCTTCTCGAGCACGTGCTCGACACGGGCCAGGCGCTCGAAGCCATCGCGAGCATCCTCAAGCCGGGCGGACAGGCGCTGCTATTCGTGCCATCCCGCAACGCCGTCTACGCAAGAATCAATCTCCTCCTTCCGCAAAAACTGAAAGAGCGCATTCTCTTCGGCATTTATCCCCACATGCGGCGGAGCCAGGGTTTCCCCGCCCACTACGACCGCTGTACCCCGGCTGCGCTCGAGAAGCTGGCGCTGCGCAATGGCTTGCGCGCGGTCGAGCGCCGGGTCTATTTCCAGAGCGACTACTTCCGCTTCTGTTTCCCAATCCATGCCTCTTGGCGTCTCTGGGTCCTGCTGTACCGGATTCTCGCCGGGGACCAGGCCGCGGAAACCTTTTCCCTGGTTCTCCGCAAAGAGGAAGGAGCGGCCGCCTGAACACATATGGAAAACCGGGTGGTCGTCTTTGGCATGAACAGCTCTTTCGCAGTTCGGCAATTCCTGCCGGAAGTTCTGGCCGCGGTGCAGAACCGCGGTTTCGATGCCGTTGTCGCTGCGCCACAACCTCTGGAGCCCGCGGCTTTCCGGACATCATTCCCCGGAGTTCGGTTCCGACATGTGCCCATGAAGCGGGAGATCTCTCTCCTATCGGACATCGGAAGCCTGTGCCGGCTTTGGTTCCTTTTGAAGTCCATCCGCCCGGCGCTGACCAACATGAGCACCCCTAAGATGGGAATGATCGGCGGTCTGGCCGCCTGGCTCGCCCGAGTGCCCCACCGCATCTACACCCTGCGCGGGTTGCGCTATGAAACCGCTCGTTCCTGGAAGAGAAAGCTGCTGATTGCCTGTGAGAAGATCGCCTGCGCTTGCGCTCACCAGGTAATCTGCATCAGCCGGAGCGTCCGACAGACCGCCATCCAGGAAGGCCTCGCGCCCGCCGCCAAGCTGGTTCTGCTCGGCGAAGTAGTCAGTGAGGGCATCACCATCGAGCCGGAGCCCGAAAGCCACGGAGGCGATCCGGTCCAACTGCGAAAACAACTGCGGATTCCGGAAGAGTCCGCCGTGATCGGTTTTGTCGGCCGCCTGACCAGGGACAAGGGAGTCCGCGAACTGGTCCAATGTTTCCAGATGCTCCAACGCGAGGGGCGCGCCGTTCATCTCCTGTTACTGGGCGATTTCGAATCCGGCGACCCCGTGGATCGGGAAACCGTGGAATGGATTTCCACCAACACAGCCGCGCATTGGCTCGGCTTCGTCCCCGACCCAAAACCCTACTACCGCCTGATGAGTACGTTTGTATTTCCGACCCACCGGGAGGGACTTGGGAAGGTACTGCTCGAAGCCGCCGCCGCTGGCGTCCCTGTGGTATCGACGAAGGTCACCGGGGTCGTCGACATCGTCCAGGACGGTCTGACCGGCATCCTGGTGCCCCCCGGCGACGCACCCGCCCTCGCCCGTGCTGTCGGGCGGCTGTTGGATGAGCCGGAAACGGCCGCGCGGATGGCGCGGGCGGCGCAGAGCATGATCCGCGAGCACTTCGACAATTCCTTCTATCTGGCGCGGCTCGGGGAAATGATCGAGTCCATGGCTGCTGCCAACCACCCGCGCGCGCGCCGGCAACCCCTCCAAGAAGCCCGGCGCCTGTGAGGAATCTTCCATGTACTCACTCTGCTTTCTCGCTATCGCATCCTGTCTGCTGTGCCTGCTGCTGACGCCGCTGGCCCGCGCTTGGTCGGCGCGTCTGGGTCTCGTCGATCGCCCCGATCGCCAGCGGAAAACTCATCCGGAGGCCACGCCTCGCACCGGAGGTGTCCCCATCCTGGTCTCTTACATCGCGTCGTACGCCCTGCTGCTTCTGTCGCCCCTCCGGGCGGGCGGCGTAATCCAGGACAACATGGGAGCGATCACCGCCCTCCTGCCGCCGGTCGCCCTGGTTTTCTCAATCGGCCTCATCGACGACTGGCTCAGCCTCAAACCCTGGCAGAAACTTCTCGGCCAGTTGGCGGCGGCAGCCTGGGCCTATGAAGCCGGAGTCCGCTTTGTGAGCTTCGCCGGACACCACCTCCCGCCCTGGTGTGGCTGCCTGATGACGATTGCCTGGCTGACCCTTTGCTGCAATGCGTTCAACCTGCTCGATGGCGTCGACGGCCTGGCCACGGGCGTGGGCTTGGCCGCCACTCTCACCACTCTCATCGCCGCCCTGCTTCATGACGACGTCATGCTGGCGCTCGCCACCGCGCCGCTGGCCGGATGCCTGATCGGTTTTCTGCGATACAACTTCAATCCCGCTTCCATTTTCCTGGGGGACTCCGGCTCCTTGCTCATCGGCTTTTTGCTTGGCTCCTACGGCATCATCTGGAGCCAGCAGTCCGCCCCCGGCCTGGGATTCGCCGCGCCCGCCATGGCGCTTGCATTGCCGCTTCTCGATGTCTGTCTTTCGGTGGTTCGCCGGTTCCTGGCCAGCGAGCCCATCTTTGGGGGAGACCGCGGACACATCCACCATCGCCTCCTGGACTTCGGTTTCACTCCACGCCGCGTTGCCCTCCTGCTCTACGGCGTCTGCACCATAGGCGCGGTCCTTTCTCTGCTGCCCGGCGTGGTGCGGCAACAATACGCCAGCGTCGTGGTGGTGGCTTTCGGCCTGGCCACCTGGCTCGGTGTGCACTGCCTGCGCTATGTGGAGTTTGAAGCCGCCAGCCGGTTCCTGTGGAACAGGCTGCGGCCCATGCTGCGCGGCCATGTGCAATTGGAGCGTCTGGAGCGCTCGCTGCGCTCGGCCTCCACCATCGAACGGTGCTGGGACGCCGTGGAAGATGCCGCGCGCTCCCTGGGTTATAGCGAGGTCAACGCGCGCCTCGCCGGAACGCGCTACTCGACTACATCCGCGTCCGCCCGCAACGGCGCCTATTGGCAAATGCGGCTCAACCTTCCCGGAAACGACTACGTCAACATCACCCAGCGCGATGGGGCCGCCGGAAACCCGATCCTCGTAATCCCGTTCGTCGAGCTCTTGAGCCGGATCCTCCCCGTGAAACTGAAGAGTATGCAGAGTCAGTGGCTCGCCGTCGAGCCGCAGAACTCCAGCACCACCAGCGTTATGTCGTCCGACTGGGCCACGCCTTCCGTAAACCCGGCGACGCCTTCCTGAATCGCGTCGTGAATCGCAGTGCAGGATTCCGTGGCGTGGGCCCTCGCGATTTCGAGCAGCCGCTTCTTGCCAAAAAACTCGGCGCCGCCATTCTGCGCTTCGGTCACCCCGTCGGTGTAGATAATCACCCGGTCTCCGGCGGTTAGCTGCTGTTCCGCCACGGTGAACTCGGCGGTCTCCAGCAAGCCCACCGGCATCCCCGTGGCCTCCAACTCCGCCAGTGTGCCGTCCGGATGCACCACCAGCGGCGGGCAGTGCGCCGCGTTCACGTAGCTCAACCGTCCACTCTCGGTAAGCAGGCAATAGAAGACCGTGGCGTACTTCTCGCCGCCCGTCCGATCGATGAGGAAGCGATTCAACCGCGCCATACGCCGTCCCATGCTGCCCGGATGGTCGGTTCCCGTGATCAGCGCACCTTGCAGCAGCGATGCCAGCAGCGCGGAGCTCACTCCCTTCCCCGAGACGTCGGCCACTACCGCCGACCAGCAGTCCGCGTGCACCGGGGTTACGTCGAAGTAATCGCCGCCCACTTCGTGCGACGCCAGGCTGCTGCCCGCCGCCCGCAACCAGCCCGCCGCCGGCAACTTGCCGGGGAGCAGGCTCTGTTGGATCGTCCGCGCCAGGCGGAGCTCCTCTTCCATGGTCTGCTTCGTCCGCTCCTCTACCAGCAGGCGCGCATTTTCGAGCACCGTGGAGGCCTCAATCGCCAGGGTTTGCAGCAACTCGCGATTGCCCCCCGTCAGATCGGCAGAGGCCAGCCGCGAATCCATGTAGAGCACTCCCACCGTTTCCCCGCCCGTCGACAGCACGCTGGTGGCGTCTCCCTGCCCGGTCCGAATGCGCACCAACGGGACGCAAATCACGCTCCGCAGCTCCAGGTCCACGACACTCTTCTGCGGCCGCGTCTCTTCACCGGCCATCGGGTCGAAGTTCATGTACAGCAGTTCCCGCCGGTGCTCCAGCGCGCGCCGGATCACCTCGCGCGGCACCCTCAAGTCGCTCTCGTTCAGATGGTGCCCGCGCTTGTGTCGCGCAATCCGCGTCTCCAGCCCCGCGCCCGCGCGCAGCATCAGGAACCCGCGTTCCGAGCCGGTGATCGTCAGAGCCGTATCCACCACCGACGCCAGCACATCGTCCACCGAAAGCGAGCTCTGCACCGTCCGGGCCAGGTCCAGGATCGCGCGCAGCTTGCCCAGGCTGCCGCCCACGCCCGGCCCTGCCGTCTTCTCCGACGCCCCCATCTGTTCCATCAGGCGTTTCAACTCGGCGCCATCCAGCGCGAAAATCAATTGGTAGGAATCCTGTGCGCCAAATTCGATCTTGTCGGAATTCGCCAGCATGTGCCGCTTCACCCGTTGCCCGTTGACGAAGATGCCGTGCCGGCTGCCGCAATCCTCCAGCCAGTATTCGCCACCCTCGGCTACAATCCGGGCGTGCGTGCGGGAAACCCGGCTGTCCCGAATGATGAGGTTATTCTCCGGCTGCCTTCCAATGTGAAACGGCAGTGGATGCAGCGGCGCCCGCGCGCGATGTCCGTTCGGATCGATCACCACTAATGAAGCCGCCGGGACCGCCGATGGTGAAGCTGCCGCCACAGGTGCGCCTAGCCGCGCCGCGGCCGGCTTTTCGCCCCGCCCGCCGCTGGCCGCCTGGCAGCCGCCTTGGGAAGTTCGGCCGGCTGGTTGCGCACCGCTTCCACTTCGCGCGCCCGCAGCGTCTGGCAGTGCGCGCAATAACCGCCTACTTCCGTGCGCGCCAGCAGCACCTGGAAACCGAAGTGGCTTTCAATCTGCTTGCGCAGCCGTTGCAGCGGCTCGCCAAAAAACTCTTCCACCTTGCCGCAGCGCAGGCAGATGACGTGCGCGTGTTCCTGCTTGAGGCGCGTTTCGTAGTAGTGCTGGTCGCCTCCGTAGTGCATCAGGTCCAGCTCGTCCACCAGCCCGCCCGTCTTCAACATCTTGATGGTGCGATAGACCGTCACGCGGTTCAGCTTCGGGTCTTTTTCCTTGGCCAACTGGTAAAGCCGCTCAGCGTCCAGATGCTCGCCGGTCTTGTCGATCAGCTCGAGCAGAATCTGCCGCTGCCGCGTCAGGCGGACGCCCCGCTCCTTCAACGATCCTTCGATTGAGTCGAGCGCCATATGGGGAGACTTTTCAATTCTAGCAAGCCCGTGCCGGGCCTGAAGGCGCACCCGTCTTGCTACAATTCGGCTTCATGTTCCGCAAGGTCCTGATTGCCAATCGCGGCGAGATTGCCGTGCGCGTGATGCGCACCTTGCGAGAGATGGGCATCGCTTCCGTTGCCGTCTACTCCGATGCCGACCGCACCTCCAAGCACGTGCGCATGGCCGATGAGGCCGAACACGTCGGCCCGTCCCTCTCGAGCGAAAGCTATCTCCGCATGGACCGCATCCTCGACGCCGCCCGCAAACACGGCGCCGAAGCCATTCATCCGGGCTACGGATTCCTAAGCGAAAATGCCGATTTCGCCGCCGCCTGCGACGAGGCCGGCATCGCTTTCATCGGTCCCTCGGCCCATTCCATCCGCATGATGGGATCGAAGACCGCCGCGCGCCAGACCTCGATCGCCGCCGGCGTCCCCGTGGTGCCCGGCACCGACCACGGCGTCTCGCTCGACCAAGCCCGCGAATTTGCCTCCACCAACGGCTATCCCATTCTCTTGAAAGCCGTCGCGGGCGGCGGCGGCAAGGGCATGCGCCGCGTGGATCGCGACCACGATCTGGAGTCCGCGCTCCGCAATGCTTCGAGCGAAGCCGAGCGCTCTTTCCGTAACTCCGAAGTCTATGTCGAGAAGCTCATCGAGCATCCCCGCCACATCGAAATTCAGCTCATGGGCGACCAGCACGGCACCATGATTCACCTGGGCGAGCGCGAATGTTCCATCCAGCGCCGCCATCAGAAAGTGATCGAGGAATGTCCCTCGCCGCTCGTCGAGCAGCATCTCGAAATGCGCCATGCCATGGGCCAAGCGGCCATCCGCGCCGCCCGCGCCGCGGGCTATTACAACGCCGGTACGGTGGAGTTTCTGGTGGATCAGGATCGCCGCTTTTATTTCCTGGAAATGAACACCCGCCTTCAGGTGGAACATCCCGTCACCGAACTGGTCACCGGGCTCGACCTCGTCAGGCTCCAGATCGAGATCGCCGCCGGAGGCCGCCTGCCGCTCACCCAGCAGCAGGTGTCGTGGCGCGGCTCCGCCATCGAATGCCGCATCTACGCGGAAGATCCCTATAACGATTTTCTCCCGTATCCCGGCAAAATCACTCGCCTCAGCCGCCCCCTGGGTCCCGGCGTTCGGGTGGATGGCTGCATCTATGCCGGCTTCGCCGTCCCCATGGAGTACGACCCGCTGCTCGCCAAACTGGCCGTCTGGGCCGGCACGCGCGCCGATTCGACCGGCCGCATGATTCGCGCCCTCGGCGAATACGACGTGGGCGGTATCCGCACCAACATCGGTTTCTTCCGGCAAATTCTGGAAGACCCCGAATTCCGCGCCGGCAACCTTCATACCGGATTCATCGAGGAGTTCTTCGAGCGCACCCAACGCCCCCGGCCGTCCGACCGCCTGGTGGCCGTCGCCGCTTTGGCCGCCGCCGTCCACAGCCAGTCGCGCACCACCGCCGCGGCTCAGCCGGATACCCCATCCAGCGCCTGGCGCCAGGAAGGAAGGAACGGCCTGCTGCGATGAAATTCGAACTCAAGATCGACGGTGTGGACCGGCCCATCGAGCTTCTGCGCGACGGTCCCCACTGCCGCTTCCGCCTGGGTGACGCGCCGGAGCGCGCCGCGCACGTGGAAACTCCCGAACCGGAAATGTATTCGGTCCTGCTCGATGGCTTGAGCTACGACACCAGCGTCGAAGAGACACCCGCTTGTTTGGTCGTGGTGGTCGACGGGCACCGCTTCGAGATTGAAGTGCGCGACCCGCGCCGCTGGAAGCGCGGCGGCGCCGCCGTGGGCGCCGAAGGACTGCAAACGGTTCTCGCCCCCATGCCTGGCAAGATCGTCCGGGTCCTCATCGCGCCCGGCGACGCGGTCGAAGCCGGCCGGGGCCTCATCGTGGTCGAAGCCATGAAGATGCAGAACGAAATGAAGGCTACCCGCGCCGGACGCGTACTCTCCGTCGCGGTCAGGGAAGGCGCCACCGTCTCCGCCGGCGAGGTCCTCGCCACCATTGAATAGCCTGCCTCATCTCCTTTTTTTCAGACATCGCCCAAGACATGCGGTTATAATCGTCTCCATAAGGGAGGATTTCCGTGGCAAAGGACAAAAGCCCAAAAAAGGAAGTAAAGAAGCCCAAGAAGAACAAGAAGTAATCCGGGCCGGGTAACCGGCCTGATTAAGTCCGGCGCGGGCGGGACCTTTCACTGAAGTTCCGCCCGCGGCTACAGGAGCCATCATGCGCACTCATTGGGTAGCTAAACGTAAAAACGACCAGATTCGCACTCAGATGCATTACGCCCGCCAGGGCGTCGTCACCGAGGAAATGCACTTTATCGCGCAACGCGAGAAGATCGCGCCGGAACTCGTCCGCGCGGAGACTGCCCGCGGCCGCATGATCATCCCGGCCAACGTCAATCACACCAACCTCGAGCCCATGTGCATCGGGGTCGCTTCCACGTGCAAGATCAATTCGAACATCGGCAACTCTTCGGTGGTCTCCAACGTCGATGGCGAGCTCGAGAAGCTCCAATACTCCATTAAGTACGGCGCCGATACCGTCATGGATCTTTCCACCGGCGGCGATATTCCGGCCATCCGTAAAGCCATCATCGCGGCTTCGCCCATACCCGTTGGCACCGTCCCCATCTATGAAGCGCTCTCGCGCGTGCGGCGCGTCGAAGATCTCAGCCGCCAGGTCATGCTCGAAGTCATCGAGGAACAGGCCGAGCAGGGCGTCGATTATATGACCCTCCATGCCGGCGTCCTGGTACAGCACATTCCGCTCACCACCAGGCGCGTCACCGGCATCGTCAGCCGCGGCGGCTCCATACTGGCCGAGTGGATGGTCAAGAACCACAAGCAGAATATGCTCTATGAGTGCTTCGAAGATATCTGCAAAATCTTCCAGAAGCACGACGTCAGCTTTTCCTTAGGCGACGGCCTGCGCCCCGGCAGCGTGGCCGATTCGAGCGACGAGGCGCAATTTGCCGAGCTAAAAACTCTCGGCGAGCTGACGAAAATAGCCTGGGAATACGACGTCCAGGTGATGATCGAAGGCCCCGGCCACATTCCCATGGACCAGATCGAGATGCAGGTCCAGAAGGAAAACGAAATGTGCTATGAGGCCCCGTTCTATACCCTCGGGCCGCTCGTCACCGACATCGCTCCCGGCTATGATCACATTACTTCGGCCATCGGCGCCGCCATGATCGGCTGGTATGGTGCGTCCATGCTCTGCTACGTCACGCCCAAGGAGCACCTCGGCCTGCCCAACCGCGACGACGTCAAGGCCGGTCTCATCGCTTACAAGATCGCCGCGCACGCCGCCGATATCGCCCGCCATCGGCCCGGCGCCCGCGACCGTGACGACGCTCTCTCCCGCGCCCGCTACACTTTCGACTGGAACCGCCAGTTCGAGCTCTCGCTCGACCCCGAAACGGCGCGCTCCATGCACGACGAGACCCTGCCCGAGGACGGCTTCAAGGACGCGCACTTCTGTTCCATGTGCGGCCCCAAGTTTTGCTCCATGAATATCTCCGCCAAGGTGGAGAGTTTCACCGCCGACGACGCCGCCGCGGTAGTGGACGGCACTGCACCGGAACCTTTCGTACAGATCTCCGGCAACGATTAGACCGATCCGTTGCTTTGCGAGACCCGGCGTGGTATCCCTCGGTTAGGAGGAAGCCATGAGACGCCTTACTGTGTGTTGCCTCGCACTCTCGTTCGCGATCGCTCCGTTGGCGGTCCCTACGCCTGCCGCGCAAGAAAGCCGGACTGCCGGCAAGTCCGCGGCGCAAGCGGCTGCATCGCCGCAAGATTACATCGCGCGGGAAGTCCGCCATGAGCTGGTCATGTTGCCGTACTATGGTATCTTCGACAACCTGGCTTACCGCGTGGACGGCACCAAGGTAACTTTGCTCGGCCAAGTCACCAATCCCACCCTCAAGTCCGATGCCGGTAACGTCGTGAAAAAGATCGAAGGCGTCACTGCGGTCGACAACCAGATCCAGGTCCTGCCACTGTCGCCGATGGACGATGGCATCCGTCGCGCCGAGTACCGCGCCATCTATGGCGAGCCGAGCCTGAACCGTTACGCCATGCAGGCCGTGCCGCCCATTCACATCATCGTCGATACCGGCAAAGTAACGCTCGAAGGTGTGGTGGCGACACAGGCCGACAAGGATCTCGCCAACATCCGCGCCAACACAGTCAGCGGTGTCTTCTCCGTGACTAATAATCTGCGGGTGGAGGGCAAGTAACGCCGTTTACGGCTTCGGCGCTACCCAGTATCCCGGCCTCGTATCGCACCGGTAGTTGTGCCCGATCACCTCCACCGAGATCTGGTGGAAGCCGCCTTCCGTCTGGTTGTTCGGCGTGTAGCTGATCGTGTACTCGCTATGCAACTGGTCGCTGATTTCCTGGATGGTAGCTTCCAACTGGCGCTGCGAAAAGAAACTGAATTCGTTGCCGCCCGTCCCGCGCGTGAATAGCGCCGCCGGGCTGGTCTTGAAGATGTTCTTCACGTCTTTGAAGATCTCGATCATCAGCGGTATGAACTCCGCGCTTGAGCCGTTGGTGCCGTACATCTGCTGCACCGTGGTCGGCGTGGAGGGCACGCCACCCGGCAGCGGGTGAGACGCCGGCGGAGTGTTATCCGGCCGCGGATCGGGCGTCGGCGTGGTCAGCGTGCCAAGCAGGTGCGACATGTCCACCCAGTAGGCCGTGATGTTGGCCAGTTGCAGCTCGATCAGCGTCTCCCGGCCGCGCGCCTCGCTGCCGTAATCGCGGCTTTCGCCGATCACCAGCAGGATGCGTCGCCGGTCTTTGTTCCGCGTCTTCAACATGTGGACGCTTTCCTCCACCGCATCCACCAGCCGGCTCGGCGTGCTGCCCGCGTAGATCGTCTTAATCGCTTTGGTGATCTTGTCCGCATCCGGCGTGAAATCCTGCAGTATCCGGATGCGCGAATCGAATGCCAATACCGCGGCCTCGCCCTGGTCCCCCAGCATGATAGGCTTCAGCATGGTGCCGACCTTGTTGACTTCCGGCAGAATTTTATCCACGCGCGCATTCGCCTGGATCGCCACCACCAGCGAGATCGGGGTGAACGTCACATCCACCTGATGGATGTTCTGCTCCTTGCCGTTGTCGAGGATTCGGAATTGGTCGGGCGTCAGTCCGTGAACGTAGTTGTTGTTGCGGTCGTAAACCGTCACCGGCGCCAGAACGTTTTCAACCGTGGTGACGATCTTGGGCAGCGTCTGTTCCTGCTGCGCCACCAGTATTCCGCACAAGGACACACACAAGAGTAGTCGAGTCACATTACACCCTTGGCGCAGTCGCGTGTTCCGTTTGCCCTCTGAGCAGCTCCAGCACATGCGGCACCAATTCCACAATAGCATTTAAAGACTCTACCGCACCCTTTGGCGATCCCGGAAGGTTGATAATTAGTACTTTTCCGCGCGTTCCCGCCAGTGCCCGCGACAGCGCCGCGAGCGGAGTCGCCTGCGAACCCCTCGCGCGCATCAGCTCCCCAAATCCGGGGATTTCGCGATCCAGCACGGCCCGCGTGGCTTCCGGCGTCACGTCCCGCGTCGCCACCCCGGTCCCTCCGGTCGTAAAGATCGCCGAAACCTGGCCGCCATCCGCCAAGGTCGCGAGGCGCCGGCTGATCTCTCCGGCTTCATCCGGAATCGATTCCATCGCTGAGACGTTCCAGCCCAACTGTTCCAGCCGTTCGCGCACCGCCGGCCCGGAGCCATCCGCCCGCGTCCCTGCGCTCACCGAATCGCTGATCGTCAGAACCGCTGCGTTGGTCATGCTTTCCTTTTGAAATCCCCGCTCTTCCCGCCGGTCTTTTCCATCAGGTACACGTCTTGAATCTCGATCCCTTTATCGAGCGCCTTCACCATATCGTAAACCGTTAGCGCCGCCACCGCCGCGGCAGTCAACGCTTCCATCTCCACGCCCGTCTGCCCCGTCGTCGCCGCGCTGGCAATAATCCTCACGCCCTTCTTCTCCACCGTCACTTCCACATCCGCGTGCGTCAGCGTCAGGGGATGGCACAGCGGGATCAGTTCGGAGGTGCGCTTGGCCGCCATGATCCCCGCGATGCGCGCGATCTCCAGCGGATTCCCCTTGGGATTCTGTGGCAACTTCGCCAACACCGCCGGCCGGATCTTCACGAACGCGTGGGCGCGCGCGCTGCGGCGCGTCACCGCTTTGCCGGAAACATCCACCATCCGCGGACTGCCGGCGGCATCGTAATGAGAAAGTTTCTTCATTTCATCAAAACCCGGATCAATTCACCGCTTGAATACTCGGGGCGGCCGGCGTCGGCCACCAGGTACGCGTTGGCGCGCGTCAGCGCCGGCACGTCGCCGGAGCCGTGCCACTCCACCGGTGTCACCTCGCTTCCATCCGCGCTTAACCGCGCCGGCAGAAAGCGAGTCAACCCCGCGCGATGACGAAACTCCCTCGTCAACCGCGCTAGCGGCATGTGCAACGCGATCTCTTCCTGCCCCGCCAGCAATTCCAGCGCCGCACGCGCAAACACTTCGAACGTCACCATGGTTGACGACGGATTGCCCGGCAGCCCGAAAAAAAAGGTCTGCATCACGCGCCCGAATACCAGCGGCTGCCCCGGCTGGATCAGCACCCGGTCGAAGAAAAACTCTGCGCCCAACCCTGCCAGCACTTCTTCCACTACATCGTACTTCCCCGCGGAAACGCCGCCGGAAAGCAGCAACAAATCGGCGGCCAGCCCGCGCGCGACGATTTCCCGCGTGTGCTCCACCGTGTCGCGCGCCACCGGCAACACCTGCGGCTCCCCGCCCGCGCGCTCCACCTGCGCCGCGAGCGACCGCGCGTTCGAATTGCGTATCTGAAACTCCTCCGGCTTCTCGTCCACTTCCACAATCTCATCGCCCGTCGCGACGATCGCCACCCGCGGCCTCGCATACACCAACACCCGCGACCTCCCGAAAGCCGCCAGCATCGCCACGTCGCTATAGTCCAGCCGCTTGCCCCGCTCAAGCACCACTTCACCCGCCGCCGCTTCGCATCCCCGCGGGTTAATAAACTGGCCTGGCTCCGCCGGCCGGTCAATCTGCGCGCGCCCGTTCACGCGCCGCGTGTGTTCCACCATCACCACCGCGTCCGCGCCGGCCGGCATCGGCGCGCCCGTCATGATCTCGACCGCCTGTCCGGCCCCCACCGTGCCCGTGAAACGCTCGCCCGCGCGCACTTCGCCAATGATCCGCAGTTCGCCGGGCAAATCCGCCGCGCGCACCGCGTAGCCATCGCGCACGGAGCGCGCCACCGCGGGCGAATCGCGGTCGGCCGCCACGTCCTCGGCCAGCACGCGTCCCGCCGCCCGGTCCAATCCGGCCTCTTCCGTCGCCGGAGCCTTCCGCGCGCCGCGCACTTCCTCGAGCACCCTTCCGCGAGCTTCCGCAAATGTCAGCGGGGCCATGAATCCATTATGACGGGTTGTTACACTGTGCTCGTGCCATACCGGCTTTCGCTCGTCGAAATGGCTTCTCGCGTTCGCACCCGTTCTCTTTCGCCGGTGGAACTCGTCGAAGCCCATCTGAGCCAGATCGAGCGCCGCAATCCGTCGATCAACGCATTCGCCATGGTATTCACCGAGAGCGCTCTCGAAGAAGCTCGCGCCCGCGAAGCCGCCGTCGCGCGCGGTGAGCCCCTGGGCACGCTGCACGGCGTGCCAGTCACCGTCAAAGACAGCTTCGACGTTGCGGGCCTGCCCACCCAGGTCGGCAGCCGCCTGCGCGTCGGCCATCGCGCCTCCGCCGATGCCGCCGCCGTCGCGCAACTCCGTCGCCATGGCGCCATCCTCCTCGGCAAGACCAACACACCCGAGTTGCTCGCCAGCTACGAAACCGACAACTTCATCACCGGCCGCACCAGCCATCCCTCCGACCCGGCGCGCACTCCCGGCGGTTCCTCCGGCGGTGAAGCCGCCGCCATCGCCGCCTTCTGCTCGCCCGGCGGCATCGGCAGCGATGGCGGCGGCTCCATTCGCATGCCCGCGCATTTTTGCGGCATCGCCGGCTTCAAGCCCACTCCCGGCCGCATCCCCACCACCGGCCACTTCCCTTCCCTCGGCTATCCTCTCGGCCTCAACACCGTCGCCGGCCCTATGGCGCGCAACCCCGCCGACCTTCGGCTGCTCTTCCGCGCACTCGCCGCCTTCGATTCCGCCGATCCGTTTTCCACTCCCGTCCCTCTGCGCGACTTCCCCGCCGCCAATCCCCCCATCGGGCTCTGGGAACAGTTTTACAACGTCCCTGTCGATACCGAAATCCGAGCCGCCGTTCGCCGCTCCGCCGCGCTGCTGGAATCTCTCGGCCACCCCATCGAGCCCTTTGAACCTCGCGGCCTCGAGCGCGCCCCCAACATCTGGGCCTTCCTCTTCAACCAATGGCCCGCGCCCGCCTCCCGCCAGCTCATCGAAGGCCGTGAGTCCGAAACCCACTGGACCGCCACCGAAACGCTCTATCGCAAGGAAGTGACCGCCGAACAGGTGCTCGCCAACCTGGCCGCGCGCGATCGCATGCGCGCCTCTCTGCTGCGCCAGATGGAACGCTTCCCCGTCATCGTCATGCCCGTATGCGGCATCACCGCCTTCCGCCACCGCGAGCGCAAATGGGAAATCGACGGCCGTGAGATCGGCCTTTTCCAGGCGCTGATGCCTGCCGTCCTCGCCAATGTTCTCGGTCTCCCCAGCATCGCCGTCCCCATGGCAGTCTCGCGCGAAGGCTTGCCCATAGGCGTCCAGCTTCTTGGCCGCCCTTATGAAGACGAGCTGCTCCTCGACATCGCCGCGCGGCTGCACGATGCCCGGCAACTGCTACCATTGTGATTTCCTATGGAATTGAAACTGGTACCGCTGGAAATCCCCGAAAACGGCAACCTGATTCTGGGCCAGTCGCATTTCATCAAGACCGTCGAGGATATTTACGAAGCCATCGTAAACACCGTCCCGCAGATGAAATTCGCCGTCGCCTTCAATGAAGCTTCCGGCCCTTGCCTCACCCGCGTGGACGGCAACGACGACTCGCTCAAGGCGCTGGCCGCAAAAAACGCCTCCGCCATCGCGGCAGGCCACACCTTCGTGGTCGTGATGCGCGAAGGCTACCCCATCAACATCCTGGCCTCGATCAAGAATGTCCCCGAAGTCTGCTCGATTTTTTGCGCCACGGCCAACCCCGCCCAAGCCGTCATTGCCGAGAGCGATCTGGGTCGAGGTGTGCTGGGAGTGATCGACGGCACCCCGCCCAAAGGTGTCGAAACGAAGGATGACGCCGAAAAGCGCCGTGCCTTCCTGCGCATGATCGGCTACAAACGGTAGGTTTCAGTAGGACAGACGATCGCCTTTTGTCGTCTGTCGCCCGGCCGCCTTGGCGAGAAATAACAGACCACGAAAACCGATGGTCTGTCCCACCTCGCCGCTTAGCTCCTCGCTAAGTCAATCCCCAGCTTCTTCAGCTCTTCCGAGTAGTACCGCCGGTGCAGCAGGTCCCACTCTTCGCTGCCTTCGGGAATCTCGCGCTTCTGCGAGCGGATCTTGGCGCGCGCCGCCTGATCCACCTTGTCTTCGGCCAGCAGCAGTTCCGTCATCACCCGCACGATCTCGAGGCGAACGTTGTTGGTGTTCTTATCCTTCAGCCGAAGTTCCCGGCTCTTGCGCAGCATCTCCACTACCTTGTGAGAAATGTCCGTCACCTTGTCGCGCGAGAGCTTCATGGCGTCGTGCGTGTCGCGCCCCGAAGCGCGAATCACTTTGCGCTGTGAGATCAGCGTGTTCTTGATCCGCCGGAACATCTCCTGGTAGCTGACGCCTTCGCGCCGCATGTACTCGCTGTACTGGCTCAGCAAGTCGCGCACTTCGTCGTTCAGCCGGTCTTCTACCGCCAGTTCCTCGCCGATCACCGTGGCGATCTTTTCCGCCACGCTGTCGGGCGACGGAGTCTCAATCACGCCCGGCGACAACTTCTTGACGAGTTGTTTGGAGATATATGTGACGAATTCTCTGGCAAGCAGCATTCTGTAAGGGCGAAAACGTAGTTTATCACGTTATCGGATATCCTCTGGGCTGCTGGCTGCTCAGTCGTACACAAAGTGCAGAACCTTCTTGAGGTCTTCCCACGCTTCGCGTTTCGCGTCCTGGTTGTATGCCCGCAACAGGTAGGACGGATGGTATGTCACCATCACCGGAATATCGCGCCACTGAAACCATTTGCCTCGCAGCTTCGTAACGCCTTCCTTGTGGCTCGTTAGCACCCGAGCCGCCGTGCCCCCCAGCGCGCAAATCGCTTTCGGACGGATGGCCATCAGTTGGCGAAACAGAAACTGCCCGCAGATCTCAATCTCGTCCGGTTCCGGAGCGCGGTTGCCGGGCGGCCGGCACTTCACCACGTTGCAGATGTAAACATCCTGGCGCGTGAGCGCAATCCCTTCCTTTTTGGCCGTGCCCTCGATCATCTGCGTCAGCAGTTGCCCCGCCCGCCCCACAAACGGAATCCCCTGAGCGTCTTCGTCGGCGCCCGGTCCTTCGCCCACAAACACCAGCGGAGCGTGTTCGCTGCCCACTCCGAAGACGATCTTATTGCGTCCTTCATGCAGCCGGCACCGCTTGCAGTCCCCGATATCGTCCCGGATCGCGGGCAGCGTATCGCCCGCCGGAGTCATGTCTGGAAGCGCTTCACGAACTTCCGGCTTCTCGCTCTTTCCGGATACCACTCCCTCGCCATCCGAGCCGCGCGCTCCAGCCAGCAACGTTTCGGAACTCGCCAATGCTGCCGCGGGCGCGCTCTGCCTGTACAAAGTGTGGATTCCCAGATCCCGGTAGAATTCCAGGTACTGTCGCAGCAGCTCAGCGTCCATTGGCGGCATTGAGTGCCAGCCGGAGTTTCAACACCTGGTCGAAAATCCGGTCGGCGATTTCCCGTTTCGAAGCGCGCGCGAGCGGAATCGTTTCGCCCGTGCGCAGCACCAAAATCACTTCATTCTGGTCGGACTCGAACCCCACATCGCTCCCGCCCACCAGGTTCCCCACCACCATGTCGCAGTCTTTCGATTCCAGCTTCCTCCGCGCCTCTTGCGCCAGGTTCTGGGTCTCCGCCGCGAACCCGATCAGCAGCCGGTCGTCCTTCTTGCGCCCCAGTTCCGCCAGAATATCCGGCGTCGGATCCAGCTCCAGCGAAATTCGCGCCGCCGTTTTCTTCATCTTCTGCTCCGGCACTTTGCTCAGATGAAAATCCCCCACCGCCGCCGCTTTGATCACGATATGCGCCGGCTCCAGGTTCTCCATCACCTTGGCCCGCATCTCCACCGCCGTCCGCACCGGAATCACTTCCACGCCCCGCGGAGGCGCCAGGTGTACCGGCCCCGAAATCAGAACCACCTTCGCGCCGCGCGCCGCTGCCGCTTCCGCCAGCGCATACCCCATCTTCCCGCTTGACCGGTTCGTCAGGTAGCGCACCGGGTCCAGCGGCTCTTGCGTCGGGCCCGCCGTAATCAGCACCGTCTCGCCTTCCAGATCGTGCCGCTTGCGCGCTTCACTCTCGATCGCCGCGACAATTTCTTCCGGCTCCGCCAGCCGCCCCAGCCCCGTCATCCCGCACGCCAGGTAACCGCTGCCCGGCTCCACGATCCGGTAGCCGCGCTTGCGCAGCGTCTCCAGGTTGGCTTGCGTCGCCGCGTGTTGCCACATGTTGACGTTCATCGCCGGGGCCACCACCACCGGCCCGGCAAACGCCAGGCACAGCGTGGTCAGAAACTCGTCCGCCAGCCCGTGCGCCATTTTTGCGATCAGGTCTGCCGTCGCCGGCGCGATCGCCAGCAGCTCGTGCTCCTGCGCTACCGAAATGTGTTCGATGGCGCTCTCGATGGCGAAAAGGTTGGTCAGCACCTTGCGCCCCGTCAGGGCTGCGAACGTGAGCGGCCGCACAAATTCCTCGGCCGCCGCGGTCATCACGGCCTGCACCTCGTGCCCCTGCTGCATCAAGATCCGCGCCAGTTCCGCGGATTTATAAGCCGCGATCCCGCCCCCGATGCCGAGAATGATCTTCATGCTGAATTCCCCGGGTGGACCCAGGGTGGCCGCCCCCAGGTCCGCGCAGGTCCCGCGACCCGTCTCTTGTTATTCCACCGGCTCTACCGGCATCGGTTCCGGCGCTGTTCCCGTCAAGCTGTATTTCACCAGGCCGCGCCGCACTTCTTCCGTTGCGATCACGGTCGGCTTCTTGGAGGATGTGGGCAGCACCGGCCGCGCTCCGCCCTGCAATTGCCGGGCGCGCTTCGCCGCTACGATGATAAACCGGTACGTGCTCTGCTCCGGATCGTCCGGAAGGGTGCAGTGCGCGTTGTTGCGTGGTGCCTTGTCAGCCATGTGTTCGATACCTCTTCAAATCTCAAATGTCTCTAAAATGGGCCCGATCTGATCCTCGATCCTGGTTCGCCGCACCCGCTCGGCGCGCACAATCGCGCTCAAAACGGCGTCGGACTCGGCCAGGTCCCGGTTGATCAGAACATAATCGTAATCTTTATACCGGCGGATCTCTCCGGCCGCTTCCCTGAGCCGCCGCTCGATCACTTCGTCCGGGTCCTCGCCGCGGGCACGCAGCCTCTCTTCCAAAACTTGCCGCGAGGGCGGAAGGATAAAAACGGTTACGGCGTCGGGAATCCGTTCTTTTAATTGTCCCGCACCTTGTACATCGATGTCGAGTACCAGATCGCAGCCGGTCGCCTGCGCCCGCTCCAAAATCCCCCGATGAGTGCCGTAATAGTTCCCAAACACTTGAGCCCATTCCAGAAACTCGTTTCCCGCGATCATCCTCTCGAAGTCCTCGCGGCTTACAAACCGGTAGCTCTGCCCGTCCACCTCGTGCCCGCGCGCCGCGCGCGTGGTGTACGATACCGAAAACAACAGCCGCGGAACCGCCGCCAGCAACCGCGAAACCAGCGTGGATTTCCCCGATCCCGACGGCGCCGAAATAATGAAGACCGTTGTCATATTTTCGAAGCTACTCCAAGTTCAACGATTGCTCCCGAATCTTATCGATCTCCGACTTCGCCTCCAGCCCCAGATCCGTCATCGTCAGCCCCAAATCGCCCAGCCCGCCGGTCTTCGACAGCACCGTATTGGCTTCCCGATTCATCTCCTGCAACAGAAAATCGAGCCGCTTCCCCACTTCGCCGCCGCCCTCGAGCATCGCCTCCAGTTGCCCGGCATGCGTCCCCAGCCGCATCAGCTCTTCGGCGATGTCGCTGCGGTCCGCCAGCACCGCCGCTTCCAGCGCCAGGCGCTGCGGCTCAATCGCCGCGCCGTTCAGCAAATCCGCCAGTTTTTCCCGCAACCGCTTTTGAAACGCCTCGACCGCCCCGCTGCGAATCTCGTCCATCCGGCTCACCAAGCCCCGGATGTTCTGGCACCGCTGCCGCATCTCCGCCGCCGTCACCGCTCCCTCGCGCTCGCGGACGACATTCAGCGTCTCGACCGCTTCCGCCGTGGCCTCCAGAACCGCCTTGACTACCGCTTCCCCAATTTCTCCGGTCTCTCCACCCGCGCCCAACATGCCCGGGATGGCCATCGCCGCATTCAAATCGGGCCACTGGCCTTCGATCTCGTAAGCCTTCGCCGCTTCGCGAAAGGCCGTCATATAAAGGTCCATCAGCGGCCGGTTCAACCCCGCCGCCTCCCCGGCCGTGCGCATCAGCGAGACGTGGATCTGGACATGGCCGCGCACCACCCCCCTCTTGATCGCGCCCCGCACGTCGTTCTCCATCCCATCCAGCTCCGCCGGCATGTGAAAATGCAGATCCAGGCCGCGATGGTTCACGCTCTTCAAGCTCACTACCACCTCGCCTTCCGCGAAGACTTTGCGGACGCGGGCAAAACCCGTCATGCTGCGCAAACTCATAAGTCCACTACCGTTCCGGCGTCCTCGAACTGTAGCTCGTGGAGCCTTTGATAGATCCCTCCCTGGTTGATCAGTTCTTCGTGAGTGCCGGTTTCCGAGATGCGCCCCTTCTCCAGCACCACAATCTTGTTTGCCCGCCGGATCGTCGACAGCCGGTGCGCGATCACAATCACCGTCCGGTGTTCCATCAGGTTCGCCAGCGCTTTTTGCACCAGCATCTCCGATTCCGTATCCAGGTGCGAGGTCGCCTCGTCCAGAATCAGGATCGGAGCGTTCTTCAGCAGCGCCCGCGCGATCGCGATCCGCTGCCTCTGCCCGCCGCTCAGCTTGGTGCCCCGGTCGCCGATCACCGTGTCGTACCCCTTCGGCAGCCGCAGAATGAATTCGTGCGCCAGGGCCGTCTCCGCCACAAGTTGGATCTCCGCCGCGGATGTCTCCGGCCGCCCATACGCAATATTCCGCGCCGCCGTGTCGTTGAACAGGAAGGTATCCTGCGCCACAATTCCGATGGTCTTCCGCAGCGATTCGAGGTTCAGATCGCGAACATCCTGTCCGTCGATCTTCACCGCGCCGGCCGTCACATCGTAGAACCGCGGCAGCAGGTTTGCCACCGTGGTCTTGCCTCCGCCGCTCGCGCCCACCAGCGCCACCACTTCGCCCGCCTTCACTTCCAGATCCAGCCCGCTGATCCGGAAACCACTGGGCACAGCCGGATAATGGAAAGAGACGTTCTCAAACCGCACGCTGTTCGCGAAGCCCGCCAACCGCGCTGCTCCCGGTTTTTCCGCCACTTCTTCCGTGCGATCCAGGTACTCGAAAATCTTGACCGACGCTCCCCGCGCCTGCTGGAAGATATTGTGGATGCCCACCAGGCGTTTCACCGGCTCCAGCAGCACAATCAGCGCGATCATGAATGCGGAGAAATCGCCCGGCGTCAGCAGCTCTCCTCCCTTGATCTGCATCTTTACGTACGTGAGCAGCCCCACGATGGTGGCCGCCGCCAGCATATCGATCATGGGGGCCGAAAGCCCTTGCTGCAACACGTATCGCACGTTGGTCTTGAGCAGTCGCCGGGCGGCCGCGCGGAAGCGGCCCGATTCGTATCCCTCCGCGCCAAACGCCTTCACCACCATGTGGCCGCTCAGCGTCTCTTGCAGAATCTGGTTCAACTCCGCCTGCCGCTCTTGTGTGTTGCGGCTGGTGCGCCGGATGCGCCGCCCGATCCGCGTGGTCGGCAGCATCACCGCCGGCAGCACCACCAGGCTGATCAGCGTGAGCTTCAGGTCGATACTCACCAGCACAAACAACGAACCCAGTGCCGCGAAAGTTTGCCGCAGCAAATCGGCCAGAATCTGCGACGTCGCCACCTGCACCTTATCCACGTCGTTCATGATCGACGACATCAACTGCCCGGTCGAATGAGCTTCGAAAAACTCCGCGCCCTGCTTCAAGACCTTGTCGAATACCGCGTTGCGCAGGTCGGTGACCGACGAGTACCCGGCATAGCTCACCAGATAGTTGCCGACATAGTCGCAGACGCCCTTGATAAAGAAGGCCCCCACGATCGCCACCGCGACGATCGCCAGAATGCCGTGGCGCTCCAGCGGGATAATCCTGGCCAAGTCGATCTGATGGCCGAAGATCGGCCTCGGCAGCAGAGGAATCGGACCGGCCACCGGCTTCTCCACCAGTACGCGGTCGAAAACCTGTCTGATCAGCAGCAGCATGGCCGCGTTGGCCGCGCCAGCCAGCGCCATCAGAATCACCGAGCCCGACAAACGCGCCCAGTAGCGGCGCCCGTAGGAGAGCAGGCGCGTGACTTGCTTCATGCGTGCACTCCCAGCCGCCCCAGCGCTTCCAGCACCTGCGACGTCTCCACGCCCGAGACGCCCGCCGGCGCCGTCACCACTTCCGCGGTCGTGCGCCACGGCCCCCAGATGGCCGCGTCCGACTCGCCGAAGATCTCGACCACCGGCACGCCAAACGCCGCCGCCATGTGCGCCGGTCCCGAATCGTTGCCGACGAATAAAGACGCGCCGCTGAGCAGCTTCTTGATCTCCTGGAGCGGCGCTCCGTGCACTCTTCGATACTCCCCAAACGCTTCCAGGTTGTCGCTCGAAGCCCCGATAAACACCGGCTCCAGGCCGGACCGCTTCAGGTATTCCGCCACCGCCAGAAATCCATCCGCCCGCCAGGTCTTCTCCGGCGTCGCCGCCACTGCATGAATCACCGCAAACTGTTGCGCCGGCCTCTGGACCTGCCCTTCCACCACCAGCTTGGCCCCTGGGATCTCCGCGCGCTCCGCTCCCAGCCAAAACATCGCGCTAGCCAAATGTTCCGCCGTATGAACCGTCCGCTCCACGCCCAGGATCTCCTGCGCCCTCGGAATCCGCGCGTTATACACCCATTGATGGCGGAAATGCCCGAAGCCCGCCCGGAATTGCGCGCCCGAGAGCGCCGTCATTCGCGCGCTGCGCATTCCGCCATGCAGGTTCAGGCACAGCCCGGGCCGCCATTCGCGCACTTCTCCCCACTCCGCGGCCAGAATCTCATCCACGTCGGGGTTGCCTTCGAAGATCGCGCGGAACCGTTCCTCCACCGCCACCGCCACGCGCAGGTCGGGTCTGGCCCGTTTCAGAATGTCGAGCGCGGGCGTCGTGAGCACGCAGTCGCCCAGCGACCGGAGCCGGATAATCGCCACCCGGCTGCCTCGCGGCAAACATTCCAGGATACTTCCCACGATGCCCTATTCTTCGATCTTGGCTTCGTCGACCAGCATCACCGGAATGTCGTCGCGAACCGGGTAGACGCGGTGGCACTCGACGCATTTCAAGCCGCTCTGGTCGCTCTTCAGTTCGACCACAGCCTTGCAGACGGGGCACACGAGAATTTCCAGCAAATCTTTGCTGATAGCCATAGTGAATGATCCAGTTTAACAGCATTAGTGGGGCGGACCCGCTGGTCCGCGGGCGACCCGAGGCACCCTCTGGGTCATCGCCCATCCCTGCGCCCCCGCCGCGCCAATGTTAAACGTCCATCGAAATCGCGCCTGCATGGGGGCGTGTCTGAAATGGAACCCGCTTTTTCAAAAACGTCTTCAGTTTGTTGCACCCTGCAAGTGTGCGAAAACCTGGGTCTTTTGCACGCCTGCTACCGCTCACAGGTTTCCCGTATTCGACCGGAGGTGTTCCTGTTCGCCCCCTGCTACAAGGAGTCCGCGTGCGACCGTTTACTCTTATTTTAAGAATTTAATACCGTAGTATGCCATAGTAAGAACTAGGCTATCCAGTACGCACAGGTCGGAACCTATTTCCGGAACAGGCGCTCTCGAAGTCGCAGTGAGGATGACGATGAATCCATTACGCGATGAAATTGGCAGGAGGGTGCGCTCGGGCGCGTTCCTGTTCGGAATGTTGGCGGCGCCGCTCTGGGCACAACCGAAAATTGCCATCACGTCGCCATCCGACGGCGTTGTGGTACACCCCGGCGACTCCGTAACTGTCATCGTTACCGTTTCCCCTCCAGAAAGCTTCCGCATGGTCGCGATCTTACTCGCGGACTCCTTGAAAACAAGGGGTGATCTAATGCTTAGCGCTCCGCCCTACCGATTCACTGTTGAGGTTCCAAGGGATATCCAGGTGTCAGACCGCTACGGCATAGCTGCGAGTGGCCTACTGACAGCGAATGGATCCATCGAGTCGGACCCGATTGTCCTTGACGTCGAGCGACGTGACCCTCCGCTGCGGCTGGAGACGCAGTTGGAGGCCCTTTATTTTGATTCCGTTGGCGACGCTGGCCACTTGATAGTTTACGGCTATTTTGCTGACGATCTGAAGATCGATCTGACGCACTCATCTCTAACCAAGTACATATCGGGGTCGCAAGCCATCGTGAAAATCGACAAGAACGGGCTGGCGACGGCCACAGGGGCCGGTTCTACCAGCATCACCGTTGAGAACAGTGGCGCAAAAGTGGTGATCCCGGTGTCGGTGCCTCATGAGGAGCCGCCAGTCCAGCCGATAACCCGCTGATAGGAGGCACGGTCATGAAAATCCACCTGACGACGGTCGTCGCGTTCCCGGCGATCCTCTTTCTGTTCGTTGCGTCGCTCGCTGCGCAAACCCCATTCGTGAAGATCACCTCACCGCCAAACGGCACCCTGGTCCATCCTGGAGAGCGTGTGCCAGTGACGGTCGACGCGACGCCCTTTGCCTTCGGCGCGGTCATAGTGCTGCCCTATGGCACGGCTACGTCTCTCTCCGGACCGCCCTACCGATTCGTGTTCCAGGTACCAACCGACTTGGACTCTGGAGATCTTCCGATGGGGGCGCTCGGCGTCCCGCCGTCTGGTTACAAGGGCACAGACAGGGACAAGGACGCCATTAAGGACTCAATCAACCTGGATCTTGAGCGGTTGGAAAGCCCGAAACGCCTGAGGGCCGAGTTGCGGAAGGACTACCCAAGCGTACCGGATGGATTTCACGGTGTCGGCGAGGTTCGAGACTTGTGGACGACTGGTATCTTCGCTGACGACGCAGAGGTGGATCTTACCCGCTCCAAACTAACGAAATATGAATCCAGTGCCCTATCCGTCGTGACGGTGAGCGCTGAGGGGGTTGTGACTGCCGTTGGCCCCGGCTCGGCCAATATCACGGTAAAGAACGGCAACGCGACTGTGGTCGTGCCTGTCACCGTGCCGAAGGGCGACCAGAGGGCGCCAGTCCAATAAACCCGTAAATAGATAGTCGTTGGGCACGCTATTGCCTGGACGGCGATCTGGAGATCCCGGCCCAATGGGGGCCTTTTTTCACTAGCAGGCGGGCACAAGGAGACGAACATGCGGAGACAGTTTAGAGCGGTTTGCCGGGCGGTGGTCCTTGTACTCCTCGCGGCGTGGCCGGCGGGGTTCTTGCTACAGGCAGCCAAACCGGCATTGAAGATCACCGCGCCGGCCGACGGAACGCTCGTTTATTCAGGCCGGACCTTCTCCATAGAGGTCGAGGCGGACCCCTCCGCATTCCAGGCCGTCGGGGTGGTCGGCCAAGCCCCCCTCGGCTGGACCGATGGGCTCAGCGCGCCGCCCTATCGGTTCACACTGAAGACGCCGCCGGACTTTCCCTCTGGGGTGTACAAGCTTACGGCGATGGGAGTCACGCGATCCGGCGACCAAGTGCAGTCACAGCCAGTAACCATCGACGTGGAACAGTCAGACAACCCCAAGCAGCTCCTTGCGGAGTTATCGACGATTTCCTTCGGGCAGGTGGGAGAAGAGTCTGCGTTGGTGATTACGGGAGTATTCAGTGACGGAACCAGAGTGGGCCTTTCGCACTCCACGCGCACCCGGTACTCGTCGAGCGCGCGATCTGTCGTCGTGGTTCGAGCCGACGGAGTGGCGAAAGCGGTCGGTCCGGGCTTCGCCAAGATCACGGTTATGCACGGGCCGCTCACACTTGTTATACCGGTCGCCGTTCCATCGGAGAAGCAGCCGTGATGAGGCAGCGAGTTAGGTTAGGAACTTCACGAAACGATTCTTTGAAGCGACGACTCGGCTGAGAGGCGCTATTCTATTGGCTTGACGCCCCAACTGAATGCCTCCCTGGCAAAACAGCCGCCCCGCGTCTCCGTGGTGGTGCCATACATCTGCGCGTTACCGCTGGCGCTTTGCGCTTCAGGCGGCCTTCTGTTGGCGCAACCGACCCTCAAGATCACCTCGCCGGAGGACGGTACCGTGGTCTATTCCGGCGACAGCCTTCTGGTGACAGTTGAGGCTGCGCCGGCCAATGCCTTTCAAGTTGTCACCATCATCGGGTCGTTCTTCTCCATGACATGGGATCGGATGCTACAGAGGCCGCCCTATCGGTTTTCCATCAAGATTTCTCCTCGCGTCTCGCCGCGCCGGTACTCGCTCACGGCCGATGGAATCATTCGGCCGGGCGAGGGAGCCAGTTCCGACCCCGTCGGTGTTCAAGTCGAGCACCCTGGCACCCCCCTGAGCCTGACGGCCGAACCCAGGGCCATAGCCTTTAAAGTTGTTGGCGACGAGGTTCCACTGGGTGTCATTGGCAGATTCGCCGACGACGAGCGCGTTTTCCTCGAGGACTCCAGCTTCATCAAATTTGCTTCGGACAACGCGAGCGTGACGACTGTGGACTCGGATGGTCATGTAAAGGCCGTCGGGCCCGGCTCGGCGAAGATCACCATTCGATACAAGGAAAAATCCACGGTTGTTCCCGTGACGGTCAGAAAACCCATGGCCGGACATGTTGCGTCGCTGACGCCCTGTTGTGCCCGTTAACCCGCCGCCCCGCACGCCCCGCGCTATCCTATTGGCTTGACGCCCCAACTGAATGCCTCCCTGGCAAAACAACCGCCCCGCGTCTCTGTGGTGGTGCCGTACATCTGCGCGTTACCGCTGGCGCTTTGCGCTTACAGCAGCTTGCTTACCGCGCAGACCCTCAGAATCACGGAACCAAAGGCTGGCACGGAGGTGAGGCCTGGCCAGATGGTAACCGTCGTGGTAGATGCCTCGCCCGCGCTGGCGTTCCGAGAGATTCTTGTCGGTGGCGAGGGGCCGATCGGCTTCAGTCAAGCTCTTACCGCGCCACCTTATCGATTTTCAATCGGCATCCCGCCCGGCACGCGGCCACGGCGGTATCACCTAACGGCGGACGGCTTCACGGAGCCTGGCCACGGCGTTAGTTCCGAACCGGTGGATATCCTGGTAGAGCGGCCAGACAGCCCGCTTAGCCTGACGGCCGAGCCCTCACTCCTGGATTTGGAGCACGTTGGCGGCCAGTCGTCTCGCATAGCTGCGGTCGGGAAGTTCGTCGACGCGCAGCGTGTCGATGTCAGCGAATCCACCTATGTCGGGTACGTCTCCGACAATCTGAGCGTTGCGACAGTGACCGGGGAAAGCTGGGTGACCGCTGTCGGACCCGGCTCAGCGAAGATCACCATTCGATACAAGGAAAAATCCACGGTTGTTCCCGTGACGGTCAGAAAACCCATGGCCGGACATGTTGCGTCTCTGACGCCCTGTTGCGCCCGTTAACCCGCCGCCCCGCACGCCCCGCGCTATTCTATTGGCTTGACGCCCCAACCGAATGCCCCTCAGGCAAAACAACCGCCCCGCGTCTCCGTGGTGGTCGTATCGCGCAACCGCGCCGCGCTCTTGCGTCGCTGCCTGGACTCCCTCGAACAATCCGACGCCCGTTCAACCCTGCAGGTGATCGTCGTCGATAACGGCTCTTCCGATGGCAGCGCCCAGCTCGATACTGCTTTCCCCGCCGTTCAATTCATCCCGCTGCCCAAGAACTTCGGCCTGACCAAAGCGCTCAATATCGGCTGGCGCGCCGCCGGCGCCGGCTACGTCTTCTTCCTCCACGACGATACCGAAGTCGAGCCTTCCACCGTCGCGCGCCTCGCCGATGTGCTCGACGCCAATCCCGAAGCCGCTGCCGTCTGCCCCCTGCTGGTCGATGCCGAGGGCCGGCCCGCCCCGCAGCTCGGCCGCCTCCCGCCCGATGGTGACTGGCGTCCCGCTGAACCCGCCGGCGACGACCCGTTTCCCGTCGAATATCCCCGCGGCGCCGCCCTCATGATGCGCGTCAGCCTCATCCGCGCCGTCCGCCAGATCGATGAGCGCTACGGACAATTCGGCAGCGACGCCGACCTCGCCGCCCAGATCCACAAGGCATCCAAAAAGATTTTGCTTGTCCCCACCGCCCGCGTCCGCCACGCCGGCTCCCAGGGCTATTCCTCCGCCGAACGCGCCGATTTCCTCCTCGGCCGCGCCCTGTTCCTCGAAAAATACCGCGGTTTCGGCGCCGGCCTTCAGGCCCGCCTCGCTTCCGTCCTGGGCCCCCTCGTTTCCTTCCGCTGGGGCGTCCTTCGTTATACCATCGCCGGCCAGAAGATCGACGGCACTCAACCATAGCCAGCGCATCGCAGTTTACCTTTGATATCTAGCGTTTCATCCGCCCTCCCCGATAATATTGACCCCATGGAAACCATGCTGTGGATTCTTCTGCCCGGTTTCGTCGCCATTGCGTCCGGACTTCTGGCGTGGTTCATCATGCAATCCCGCATGGAAGTCGCCCTGGCCCAGCAGCGTGAGCAGTTGGCCGAATCACGCGGAGCCCTATCCGCCGAAAAGACTGCCGTCCGCGATTCCGTCGAAATCGCCGTGCACGCCGCCGAAGAGCGCGCCCACCGCCTGGCGCTCGAAGGATTTTTGGGGGAATTGAAAGTCGAGCAGAGACACTACACCCGCGAGAACAAACTCCTGTTGCACAACCGCAAATGCCTCGTCCTCCAGGAGCGCATGTGCTTCCGCAACCTTCCCCTCTCCGATTGGATCGAGCATGAGATTCCTCTCGAAGAAGGCGCCGACCTCGACCGCCTGGTCCAGGACATGACCGTTTTCGACAAGTCCGTCGTCAGCATCGCCGAGCACCCGCACGCCCTGAAAGCTCTGGCATAAGCTCTATTACGACAACTCAGTTTCTTCGACCGCCGCGAAGAACGTCTCGTGGAGCAGGCTTTCCAGCCTGCAACGCCGACACTCCTGTCGGCGCGCGCTTCGGCACTCGCGTCGACGCCAACCCACACCGCGCCGCCAGTTGATTGTATGATGAGAAATCAGATCCCGGGAGAAAACGGTTTTGCGAAACGAACGACTTTACATCTGCTTTCTTGGTTTGGTTTTGACTGCCGGCTCGATGGCTGCGCTCTCGAGCGGCAAAGGCGATCCCGAGAAGGGCAAGGCAGTTTTCGAACAGTGCGCCATCTGTCACAATCCGGATAGCGACGAAAAGAAAATGGGGCCCGGACTGAAAGGCCTCTTCAAGAAGGACAAGCTCTCCAACGGCAAGAAGCCCACCGAAGCCAATGTCCGCGCTCGCATCGATGACGGTGGCAACGGTATGCCCGCCTACAAAGACATGCTCAGCGACCAGGAAAAAGACGATCTCATCGCCTACCTGAAGACTTTGTAGGACAGGCCATCGCCTTTTGTGGCCTGTCGTTAGATTTTGTAGGACAGGCCACCGATTTTTGTGGCCTGTCGTTGCCTTTGTAGGACAGGCCATCGCCTATTGTGGCCTGTCGTCGCCTCGCTAAAGCACGGCTGGGTGACAGACGGCAAAACCCGATCCTCTGTCCGTTACCCTTTGGCCAGAACTTCCAGCGCCTTCTTCACCACCGGGTCGTTCTCGGTCTTCTTCTGCTGCTCTTCCTGCGCGGACGGAATCGGCAAGCCATTGTCGTCGTAATCTACCTGTACTTCGGGCTCGCGCATCAGTGTGGCCGGGACCACCCCCGTGTCGTCGATCGCCTTGCCGCCCGGCGTGTAGTACTTGGCCACCGTTAGAATGATGGCCCCGCCATCGTCCATCGTGATCGCTTGCAGCAGCCCGGCATCGCCATGCGTCCGTTCGCCCACCACCTGCCCGCGCTTGTTGTCCTGTACCGCGGCCGCCAGAAACTCCGCCGCACCCGCTGTCCCGCCATTGGTCAGCACCGCAACCGGCAGCGTGGTCACGGCCTTGGCCGGATCCGCGTTGAAAACTTTCTGCGCATACCGCTGGCCCGTCAGGTAGGTGATCTGGCCCTTATCCAAAAACAGGTTGGCCAGCGCGATGCCGTCTTCCGGAGTGCCCGTCCCGCAATCGCGCACATCCACCACCAACTGCTGCGCGCCCTTCTTTTGCAGTTGCTGGATGGCCGTCCTGGTGTCGTTCACCAGCGCCGCGGAAAGCGCGTCGATGTTGATGTAGCCGGTCTTCTCGTCCAGCATCTTGCTTTCCACCGGCGGCAGCAGGATGTTGGCGCGATGCAGCGTAATGGTGGCCGGCTCGGGCCGCCGCACCCGCACCACGCTCAAATCCACCGCCTCGCCCAGATCGCCTTCGAGAATCATCCGCGCATACTCCAGCGGCATGTCGCGCGTCGTGATGCCTTTGATGCTCTCGATCATGTCGCCCGTCACCAGCCCGGCCTTGGCGGCGGGAGAACCCGGAATCGTGTCCAGCACTCCCAGATAGCCGAATTTCTTGGACAGGATAATTCCCACATCCGGCCGTTTGACGTCCTTGTTCTTCAGGTAGTCGTGATATTGATCGCCGTTCAAATAACTGGCAAACGGGTCCACTGCTTCCAGCATCCCGCTGAGCGCGCCCAGCGTGACGGCCTTCATGTCCGGCTCTTCCACGTAGTCGTTCTTGATGTGCGCTACGACGTCGCTGAACACGTTCAGGTGCTTGTAAACTTCATTTTTCTGATCCGCGCTCTGGCCGAATATGCTCCCGATGAGGAGCATGATCGTCAGGCACGTGGAACCAATCACGACAAACCACTTGGTGCGGCTATTCATAGGTATGAAACTTTCTTCGCGGGCCTGTAGCCATTATACGCCAAGCCCTTCTTCCTTTGGACGCGCCAGTCCCCGGTTCGGTTCTGGCGTAGTGCGCGCAAAAAGTGGCGCACACCCCCTGGTCTGCAATCCGACCCCTGGCCGGATTTGGCCGCCAGTTGTAAACTTAGTGAATCTTCTGCGCGCCCCAATCATCTCCGCAGGGTATGCGAAAACTTGTCCTGACCGGTATTGTCGTAGCAGCCTCTCTCTTCGGAGCCTCCAGCGTGCTCGATTATACACTCAACTCCATCGATGGAAAACCCGCGCCGCTTGCCCAGTACAAGGGCAAAGTGGTCATGATCGTCAACGTCGCCAGCTTTTGCGGCTTCACGCCGCAGTACGAGGGCCTCGAGAAAATTTACGAAAAGTATAAGGACCAGGGCTTCGTCATCCTCGGCTTCCCCGCCAACAACTTCGGCGCCCAGGAGCCCGGCACCAACGAGGAGATCAAAACCTTCTGCAGCCGCAAGTACAACGTGACCTTCCCCATGTATTCCAAGATTTCGGTGAAGGGTGAGGATAAGCACCCCCTCTATCAGTTCCTCACCGACAAGCAGGCCAATCCCTCGACCGGCGGCGAGATCCAATGGAACTTCACCAAGTTCCTGGTAGACCGCGACGGCAAAGTGATCGCGCGCTTCGAATCGAAGGTCACTCCCGAATCCGCGGACGTCACCAGCGCGATTGAAAAAGCCCTCAAGTAACTACGCTCGAAGCACCCCCGGAGTTCGCGCTATTTCCCATCGGAACGTTTGCGCGCGAACTGCGTCAGAGATTGTTGAACGGCAACATGACTCCCAGTCCAACCATGGCGCATTCTCCCGAGCCGGCCGCCGCGGACCGGCTCGACTCCTGGAAAGAAGTGGCCGCTTATCTCAAGCGAGGCGCCCGCACGGTGCAGCGCTGGGAGCGTGAAAAAGGCCTGCCGGTTCACCGCCTGCGCCCCGACAGACTCGGCTCGGTCTTCGCCTTTAAATCCGAACTCGACGCCTGGTGGTCCAGTCACGCCGCGGCGCTGGAACTCAGCCCATCGGTTGCGGTTCTGCCATTCGCCGACATGAGCCCCAAGAACGATCAAGCCTATTTCTGCGACGGCCTGGCTGAAGAAATCATCCACGCCCTGAGCCGCGCCGGCAACCTCCAGGTGGCCTCTCGTACTTCTTCGTTCCAATTCCGCGCACCGGATGTGGACAGCCGCGAAATCGGCCGGCGGCTGGGAGTCGCCACATTGCTCGAAGGCAGCGTGCGCAAATGGGGAGTTCAGGTGAGGGTTGCGGTACAACTGGTGGACGCGGAGAACGGCTTCCCGCTTTGGTCCGGCCGCTACGACCGCAAGGTCCGCGACATCCTCGCGGTTCAGGAAGAGCTTGCCCGGAACATTGCCGGCGCGCTGGAAGACGCCATGGGTGGGGCAGGCGGCGCCGCCTGCCTGCCCTCCAAGCCCGCAGCGCGGTCCACTACTTTACCGTGACATCCACCGTGGAGACGCCTCCGGAGCTGCCCCGTGAGCTCTCCACGAGCTTCGGCACCAACAGCTTGTCGCCCAAGTCCCGTTCAGGCCGCCAAATCTCGCCGAGATAGTACTGCCCGCCGACCATCTGGAAGCGCAGCTTTCCGGTGTTCGCTTGGCCGCCCCCCCGGCTGTCGGCGCCCGGCCACAGCAGCACCGAGTAAGTGGCATTCGCCGCGGCCGGTTGAATTTGTAACACGCGCGTACGCGCGTCCACCTGCAGGTTATATTCACCCGCCGGTAGGGAGCTCTTGCCGGCAACAAATGCAAAAGGAATATTCACCTTCATGTAAGACGTTTGTGCAGTTGCGGGTATTGCCGCCCCAATCAGGGCAGTAAGTCCCATCGCCATCACAATAGCTTTGGTGGAAATCAGCGTCATCATTTCGAAATCCTTTCCGGCGTCTCGCGCCGTCACTCACTCATACGCGGTTCGTGCGCGAACGCAACACGCCAACCTGCGCCAGCTTGGGCATGGCGAGCTTTGGCGTAGTGGGGCAGACCTCCTGGCAGACCCACGGGTCTGCGCGGGACGCCCCCGTCCCGCTCTTCTCTCGAAGAATCCGGCGAGCGTGTCGACGCGGCGCCGCGCGAGTGCGAGTTCGGCGGCCTTACACTTCGAGACTTGGCCGCTTCACTTACTTCGCGGGACCGAGTGGCGTTGGCTTCTTCTGCCCGGTGAGCAATTCGATGGGGATGCTGCCCAAAGGCACATCGAGCGGCGGCGCACCGGTGGCCGGCTGCGCCAGGATTGCGTCCGTGCTGGACGGCAGGAACGGATTGCGGAACCGGATCTCCGGCGCCGGTTGCCCGCCTGGAATTGCGCCAACAATCTCCGGCGTGATGATGACCAGCAACTCCGTATGGCTGCGCGTCACCGACTTGCTCTGAAACAACTTTCCCAGCAGTGGGATGTCTCCGATGCCAGGCACCTTGGAGAAGCTCTCCTGGGTCTGATTGTCCAGCAGCCCCGCGATCACGAAGCTCTGCCCGCTCAAAAGCTCCACCTCGGTTTGCACGCGTCGCGTGGATGTTCCTGGAATCGTGGTGCCCGCGATGGTGACGGAGTTGGTGTAATCCAAAGAGCTCACTTCGGGCGAAACCTGCAAGCGGATGGTGCCGCGTGGCGTGACGACCGGCAGGAAGGCGAGGCGGATCCCATATTCTTTGAAGGCGATGGTGATCGCGTTCGAGCCGGTTCCGGGCTGCACCATGGGATAGGGGAACTCGCCGCCCGCCACAAAGCTCGCCGGCGTGCCGTTGATCACCAGAAGATTCGGTTCGGCCAGGATTTCCAGCAGGCTCTTGCTCTCGAGCGCCTGCAAAGCCGCCGCCAGATTGATATCTTTCCGAAACAGCAGAATGTTGATGGCCTGGCTCAGCGTAAAGGGCGGGGCGCCGTTCTGGCTGATGGGCGCACCGGTTCCGAGCGCGGTGGATTGGTTGAAGGCGCCGCTGGCCAGGCTCAGCCCCAGGGCCATGCCGGCGGAGCGGTCCACGTTGGCGAATCGCACTTTCAAAAGGATCTGCGGCTCGACGGGCGGAATCTCTACGCCCAGCAGGTTGATCGCCTTGCCCAGTGTCGAGACCATCGCCATGATGCGGTCGGCGGAGATGACATCCTTCACCGTGCCGCGCACAAAAGCCGTATCGTTATCGAAGGTCACATTGACGCCCGCATCCGGGAAGTCGCGCGCAATCTGTTCCCGCACGGCGTTGAGGCGCATGGGGCTCGACCGCACGGTGAGGTCGTAAACCAGGCGGACGTCGTTTTCCTGCCAGATGATCAGCGACGTCTCACCAGGCGCCTTGCCATTGACTTGAACTTCCTTTGGCCCGATCGCGATGGTGTCCACCAGGCTCTCATTGGCCGCCGAGACGCGCTTGATGGTCACCGGGCTGTCGATGCTCAACGACTTGCCCACCGTGACCATAAGATTGCCGGCGGGTTGCGAGCGGAGGAGCCCGATCGCGGCCGCCCCCAGCAGGATCCAGCGAGTTGCGCGGCCGCTCCAGACGGGTCTTTCACATTGCATGCCGGAATCATCGGCTGGAACCGTCCACGGGTTTAGCCGCCATAAAGTTCCGCCCTCCGATCGCCGATCTTATGCAATGTGAACCCGGCCGCCAGAATCCAGGTCCTGCTCTATACGCAGCAACCTTTTGTCGCGCGGGGCTTCGCCGCCGTCTTGCACGGCCGGCGGGATTTTGATTTAGCCGCCTGTTGCGATAACCTGCCTCGGACCCTGCAATGCCTGCGGCGAGCCGCGCCGGACATCGTGCTGGTTCACCTGGCGTCGCGCATCAGCCTGTCGGATGTGCGCGAGCTGCGCGCCGCCGCCGGCCCCGGCCAAATTGTCCTTTGGGGCCAGGGGCTGGCTGGCGAGTTCGCCTTTCAGGCGATGCAGTTGGGCGTCCATGGCATCCTCCCCGCCGATACGGGGGTGGATGCACTGCTCGCGGCGCTGCAGAATGTCCGCCGGGGCGTATTGTGCTTTGAGAGAGAACTGATGGACAGCGTTTTGCTCCAAAAACGCATTACGCTGACCAGGCGCCAGGGACAGATTGTCTCGCTGGTGTCGCAAGGCCTTAAGAATAAGGAGATCGCCTTTTCATTGGGGATCACCGAAGGCACCGTGAAAGTCTACCTTTATAAGCTGTTCCGCAAACTGGGAGTGAACGACCGGCTGGACATGGCTTTGTACGGCTTGAAAAACCTTTTTGCCGGCGAACCCGAATTGGGAAGAATGCGCGTCGCCGGCCACCGGACCCGTCATGCCGCGGATCCCTTCGGTCCGCGCTCCCTGCCGCAGGTGAGGGAGAGAGTGAAGCTGCATGCGGTGAATTGAAGGCGGGCGGTCAGACCTTTCGGGATGGACATGTCACGGGCGATCTTCGGTCCGGTGGTGAGTCGTGCGGCAGCGGCCTATCGGCCAAAAACTTCACCGGGTCAGCAGCGGCGGGCGTCTAATAGAATGTATGCGACATGCGGTGGGGCTTCTGATCCTCCTTGGGGGAACGGGCAGCGCGCAATGGCAGCACTTCGATACGAGACAAACGGCGGCGGCCGCGCCAGCTTCACTTTCCCGCGAGATGCTGGCGGCACACAACGCGGCGCGGGCGCGCTTGAAAGTTGCGCCGCTCGAGTGGTCCGACCGGCTGGCCGCGGTAGCGCAGAATTGGGCGGATACGCTGCTGGCACGCAAGGAGTTTGTCCATCGGCCGAATTCGAAGTATGGGGAGAATTTGTTCTCAGTGACTGGTGCGGGCCAAACGCCGGGTCAAGTGGTGGAGGGGTGGGCCGCGGAAGCCCGCAACTACGAATACCAGTCAAACAAGTGTAGCGGCGTATGCGGACACTACACACAGATTGTTTGGGGCGATACAAAACAAGTCGGATGCGCGGTGGCGCGAGGCGGCGCGCGCGAGGTGTGGGTGTGCGAATACGATCCGCCGGGGAATTGGGTGGGGAAGCGGCCGTATTGAGTGACGGATTGAAGATTCGCGTCCAGGCTGGAAGAGCCGGCCGAAAGCCGGCTGCGGGCAAAATTGCCCGCCCCATCAGACACCTAGTTGTCGGCGGGCAGGCGCTCCAGGTGGTCGATGACCATGACGGGTTGGGGGTACTTCTTCGATTCCAGCTTCAGGCCGAGTTGCTTGTCGATGGCTTCGAAGAAAGTGAGACTGCCGGTTGGTGTCGAGGCGACCGGGGCTCCGCCAGGCGGTTGGTCTCCACCGCGGCCGCCGGCCCCTCCCAGCAACTGGCTGGGCGTCCAGGTGGTCGCGAAGTCGTAGGCGCCCTTGAGGCCCGTTAAATCCACCACCGGGTGGTTGACATAGCCGGGGGCTGCGCCGCGCGCTTTCTCCGCAAATTGCGCCATGGTGGTGTTCTGGCAAGTAAAGGTCCTCGTGCCATCTCCAATGCTGGCCTTGCATGCACTCCGGTTGGAGGGGTCGGCATCCTTGAGTTTGGTGGTGCGTTTGCCCACGGTCAGGGCGAACACCGGCATGGGCTGGTCTTCTTTGTGGAACGTGAACTTGAATTTCTGCACGATCAGGTTCTGCAGCATCACGCGCATGTCTTCGAAGGGCACGGCCGTTGGGGTTTTGGCGACGACGTCGAAGTGGTCGGTATCCGTCCATTTCGGGCCGCCGGTGATACTCTCTTCCTGGACATCGTAAGCGAAGTTCAACATCTCTTTCATGGTGATGGCGAAGACCTCGACCCGGCCGGGGTTGATAGACCCGCCCGGTTGCGCGCCGGGCTTGCTCACCTTGATTTCCGCCACTTCAAACTCCGTGGGGGCGGGCGGCAAGGTCTTGGTGACACCGGGAGCATTGTCGGTGGGGGTTTGGTTGACGTGATCGACGACGATGACGGGCGTCGGCTCCTGGCGCGGCTCGACCTTCAGCCCGAGTTGCTTGTCGACGGCCTCGAAAGCCGAGATGGGGGTTGGTGGATCCGCGTCACCACTCTTGGCGGACAATGCCGCGTTACGGCCGGTCCATTGCAACGTGAAATCATATGTGCCGGTGAGGCCGGTTTTATCCAGCAACGGGTGGTTGAAGTAGCCGTTGGCCGCATAGTTCAGCCTTTGCGCAAAGCGCTCCACAGTCATGTTGGTGCAGGTTAACGTGATGAAACCATCGGCGCGGTCGCTCTTGCATTGGGGATCGCCCGTACCGGAAGATTTCTTGATGAGCGGGCGCTTGCCCGCGATCAGCGCATAAACCGGCAGCGGTTTGGTGTCGTTGTGAACGGCCAGCTTGAAGCGATCGGCCAGCAGCCCCTGGAGCATCGGTTGAAAGGCGGTTTCCGGAGTACCCGCCGGGACCTTGGCGATGATATCGAACTTGTCCGTGTCGAGCCAGCCCGGACCTCCCTGAATCTTGTCGTCCCCGTACATGCCGTAGGCCATCGAAATGAGGCTCAGCATGGTTGCGCCGCGCACTTCAAAGCGACCGCCGGGAATGAATCCGCCTCCCCTTGTGGCCTCACCGGGCGGCGCCACGTGGACGTCGGCCATTTCAAATACCGGCGTGGTTGCGGTGGGCTGGCAAAGTGCGGCGGTGGACAACAAGCCGGACAAGAGGATGGTACTGGCGCATGTTCGCTTCATAATGCGATCTCCCGAACCCGGAAAAGCTGTTGGACGTGCCTGAGGCACAGTCGTTTCAGACTATTGACCATCATACAGCGGCGTTTCGTTCGTTTCTTCCAACTCCTGCAAGAACCCAACTTGCTGAAAAACATGGGCCTTATGCCCCATTTGCGTCATGCAACCCGCCATTCCGCGCGGCAGCCCGCCGCAACTCACTGATCCGCCAACGTGCCGGTATGGAAAAGAAACTGCAAGCTAATTACTCTTATGCAAACGTACCTGGGTCCGGTTCAACCGCCGACCGAGGATAAGCGCTGGAAAATCGTCGAGGCCACGGCGCGCCGCAACGGTCGCGAACCGCATACGCTGATCGAAACCCTGCACACCGTCCAGGAGTGTTTCGGGTATCTGGATGAGACGGCGCTGCGGTTTGTAGCCTCTCTGCTGTCGGTCCCGCTCGGCCGCGTGTATGGCGTGGCGACTTTTTATCACTTCTTTACCTTGAAGCCCCAAGGCAAGCATACGTGCGTGGTTTGCACCGGAACGGCGTGCTATATCAAGGGCGCGCCGGCGCTGCTTTCGGCCATCGAAAAAACCTACGGCATCAAACCGGGCGAGACGACGGCCGATGGCGAACTCTCCGTGCTCACGGCGCGCTGCCTGGGCTCCTGCGGACTGGCGCCGGCGGCCGTGGTGGATGGCGCAGTGGTGGGCCGCGTCGGCGCGCCGGCGTTACTCGCGTGCCTCGGGAAAGGAATCCGCCCATGACCATCGAAGAGCTCCGCACGATTGCGGAAAACGAACGCCAGGCGCGGCAGAAGTTCCAACACCATGTCTGCGTCTGCACCGCGGCCGGCTGTCTGTCTTCGGGAGCCGACCAGGTCCGCGACGCCATAAAGAAGGAAGTGGCCGAAGCGGGCATGGCGGGTGAAGTGTTGGTCAAAAGCGTGGGCTGCATGGGGCTGTGCAGCGCCGGACCGCTGGTTTCGGTGGAGACCGAAGGTCAACTGTTCGCCAGCGTGACCCCGGAGGACGCTGCGGAACTGGTCCGCAGCATCGACACCGGGACCACTGAGTTGAAACGTTGTGATACCTCGGCGCCGTTCTTCGAGCGCCAGCGGAAAATCGTGCTGGAAAATTCCGGCAAGATCGATCCGGAGCGAATCGAAGATTACATCGCGAACGATGGCTACCGCGCGCTGGTGACGGCCATCACCGAGATGACGCCGTCCGAGATTGTGGCGCTGATGGTGAAGAGCGGTTTGCGCGGCCGCGGCGGCGCCGGTTATCCGACGGGCCTCAAGTGGAGCACGGTGGCCAAGACCGGCGAGCAGGCCAAATACGTGATCTGCAACGCCGATGAAGGCGATCCCGGCGCTTTCATGGATCGCGCGGTGCTGGAAAGCGATCCGCACCGGGTGCTCGAAGGCATGGCCATTGCGGCGTATGCGGTGGGCGCGCAAAGCGGCTACATCTACGTGCGCGCCGAATACCCGCTGGCGGTCCAGCACCTCAAAACCGCCATCAAGCAGGCCGAGCGGCTGGGTCTGCTGGGTAACAATATCTGCAATTCGCGTTTCAGCTTCCACGTGGATATCCGGCTCGGGGCGGGCGCGTTCGTGTGCGGAGAAGAGACCGCGCTGATTGCTTCCATCGAAGGCTTGCGCGGCACGCCGCGTCCGCGGCCGCCTTACCCCGCGCAGGAAGGTCTCTGGAATTGCCCCACCCTCATTAATAATGTGGAGACCTTCGCCAACGTGGCGCCGATCGTGCGCAACGGGGCCGCATGGTTCGCCGCCATCGGCACGGAAAAGAGCAAGGGCACCAAAGTTTTCGCGCTGGCCGGGCGCGTCGCCAACACTGGGCTGATAGAAGTGCCCATGGGCATCACGCTGCGCGAGATCATCCTCCAGATCGGCGGCGGCATTCCGGATGGCAAGCGGTACAAAGCCGTTCAGACCGGCGGACCATCCGGCGGCTGTGTCCCGGAACAGCATCTCGACTCTCCGGTGGATTACGAATCGCTGGCGCGCATCGGCTCCATTATGGGCTCGGGCGGGATGATCGTGATGGACGAAACCTCCTGCATGGTGGACGTGGCCAGGTACTTCATGGAGTTCTGCGCGTCGGAATCCTGCGGCAAGTGCGTGCCTTGCCGTACGGGGACGGGCCAGATGCTGGCCATCCTGGAAAAGATCACGGCGGGCCAAGCCACGGCGGCGGATGTCGCGCTGCTCGAAGAGCTCTGCGACCTGGTCAAGAACACCAGCCTGTGCGGCCTGGGCCAGAGCGCGCCCAATCCGGTGGTCACCACGCTGAAGTATTTCCGCGACGAATACGATCGCCACATTTCGGGCGAGGGCTGCCCCATCTGCAAAGAGCATGCGGCGTCCTCCGCGGAGGTTTCCCAATGACCAAAGCTCCGGTGCGCATCAAGACGCTCACCATCGACGGGCGCGAAGTGGGAGCCCGCGAGGACCAAACCATCCTCGATGTCGCGCGCGAAAACAACATCTTCATTCCAACCCTGTGCAATCTGCCGGGTCTCACCGCGGTGGGCGCCTGCCGGCTGTGCCTGGTAGAGGTGAAAGGCGTCAACCGTCTGCTGCCGGCTTGCGTCACGGCGGTGGCCGAGGGGATGGAAGTGACGGTCGGCTCCGAACGCATCGACCGTTACCGCCGCAGCATCCTCGAGCTGCTGTTCGCGGAACGCAATCACGTGTGCTCGGTGTGCGTGACCAACGGCCACTGCGACCTGCAAAGCCTGGCGCTCAAACTGGGCATGACGCACGTTCACTTCCCGTACCAATACCCGCGCCTGCCGGTGGACGCCTCGCACGAGCGCTTCGTGGTGGATCACAACCGCTGCATCCTGTGCACGCGCTGCGTGCGCGTCTGCGACGAGATTGAAGGCGCGCACACGTGGGACGTGATGTCGCGCGGCGTGGACTGCCGCGTGATCACAGACCTGAATGAGCCCTGGGGCAAATCGGAAAGCTGCACCGGCTGCGGCAAGTGCGTGCAGGTGTGTCCCACCGGCGCGCTCTCGGAGAAAGGCAAATCCGTCGCCGAAATGTCCAAACGCCGCCAGTTTCTTCCTTACCTCACGCTCATGCGGGAGGTGCGCCGATGACGGAGCGGAAAATCCGCCTGGCCACGGTCTGGTTGGATGGCTGCTCGGGATGCCACATGTCTCTGCTCGACACCGACGAGCGGCTGATCGAAGTCGCCAGGCGCGCGGACATGGTATGGGGACCGCTGGTCGATAGCAAAGAGTTTCCCGAAGATGTGGATGTCACTCTGGTGGAGGGCGCCGTCTCGAGCGCCGATGACCTCGACCGCATCAAGGTGGTGCGGGCGCGCACGGGCATCCTGGTTTCGCTGGGCGATTGCGCGGTCACCGGCAACGTGCCGGCCATGCGCAACCGTTTTGGGGCGGGCACGGTGCTGCGCCGCGCGTATCTGGAGAATGAAACGCTGGACGCGCAGATTCCGCGCCAGGTGGTTCCCGAGTTGCTGCCGGTGGTCCGCCCGGTTCATGAAGTGGTGCCGGTGGATGTCTTTGTTCCGGGGTGCCCGCCTTCGGCGGACCTGATTTTTTCCGTACTCAGCGACCTGCTGGAAGGAAGGCGGCCTACCCCGGCGGCCATATTCGGATAACCCATGCCACGGCAAACCATCGTTATCGAGCCGGTCACGCGCATCGAGGGCCATTCCAGGATTTCAATTCACCTGGACGAAGAGGGCAATGTCGAAGAGGCCTATTTCCACGTGACGCAGTTTCGGGGCTTCGAGAAATTTTGCGAAGGCCGGCCCTTTTCCGAGATGCCTTCGCTGATGGCGCGCATTTGCGGCATCTGCCCGGTGAGCCATCTGATCGCCTCGGCCAAAGCCTGCGATGCCATTCTGGCGGTGCGCATTCCGCCCAACGCGGTGCGGCTGCGGCGCATTCTCAACCTGGCGCAGATTGTGCAATCGCACGCCCTGAGTTTCTTTTATCTCTCGGCGCCGGATTTGCTGCTGGGCATGGACAGCGACCCGGCCAGGCGCAACATCTTCGGGCTGATGGAATCGCACGCCGCCATCGCGCGCGATGGAATCCGCCTGCGCCAGTTCGGCCAGCAGATCGTCGAAAGGCTGGCCGGCAAGCGCATCCATCCTTCGTGGGTGTTGCCGGGCGGAGTCAACGAGCCGCTGTCCGCCGCGCATCGCGATCGCATTCTGGAAGAAATTCCCGAAGCCGTCGCGATTGCGCGGCGCACGCTGGACTGGTTCAAGGTGGAGATGGAAAAATTCCGCGAGGAGATCCGGTCTTTCGCCAATTTTCCGACCATGTTCATGGGCCTGGTGGGCGCGGACGGGGCGCTCGATCACTACGACGGCAAGCTGCGCTTTGTGAACGCCGCCGGTCAGGTAGTGGAGGACGGCATCGAGCCCGCCGATTACGCGGCTCACATCGCTGAAATGGCGCACCCCTGGACATATCTCAAGACCGTCTTTTACAAGCCGCTCGGCTATCCCGAGGGCATATACCGGGTGGGACCGCTGGCCCGCCTGAATATTTGCGATACCCTCGACGCGCCGCTCGGCGCGCAGGAGTGGGCGGAGTTCCGCGAACTGGATCGCGGCCCGGCGCTCAGCTCCTTCTATTATCACTACGCGCGCCTGATCGAGTTACTGTACGCATTGGAAAAGACGGAGCAGTTACTCAATGCGCCGGACATACTCGACACGCACGTGCGCGCGCATGCTAGCGCTAACAACTCGGAAGGCGTTGGAGTTTCCGAAGCCCCGCGCGGGACGCTGATTCATCATTATAAGGTGGACCGCGACGGCCTTATCACGTGGGCCAACCTGATTATCGCTACCGGACACAACAACGCGGCTATGAACCGGGGCGTCTTACAGGTGGCGCGCCACTTCATCCACGGCAACAAGCTGAATGAGGGGCTGCTGAACCGGGTAGAGGCCGTGATCCGCGCATTCGATCCGTGCCTGAGCTGTTCCACGCACGCCGATGGCCGGCAGTCGCTGGAAGTCGAGTTACTAAGTCATGACGGCGAAGTGTTAGACCGATGCCTCACACCTTGATCCTGGCCTACGGCAATCCGCTCCGCGGCGACGACGGCATCGGCCCGGAAGCCGGGGAACGATTGCGCTCGATGGTTCACCATCCGGATGTTGAAATCCGCACGCTCCATCAGCTCACTCCGGAGCTGATGGAGCCGATCAGTCGCGTCGCTCGCGTAATTTTCATCGACGCGTGCGAGGGCGCGGTCTCGGGCGAGATCGGCGAGCGCGCGCTCGAGCCTTCGACAGCCGCCATGCGCTTTACTCACCATGTGACGCCGGAAGGGCTGCTGGCCGGGGCGCGCGCTCTGTATGGGCGCGCGGCGGAAGCCACTATGCTCACGGTGGCGGGCGAGGAATTTTCTCTCTCTTCCGGTCTCTCGCCGGCGGTTGGGCGCAGCCTCGATGGAGTGGTCGCGGCCGCGCTGCGGTTGCTCGCTGGCTACGCATAGGGTTGTCGCCGCATAACCTCCAAACCGGTGGGTGTGGTCGGCGGTGCTGCTCTGGGTCGCTTGGTTTCCCTCTCCCCGCAGCCGGTCTTTCCGGCAGAGCGGTGCTCCCGCAGTCGTAGTGTCCGTCTGTCCTCCAACCTCGGCAGAAATGTCGCAACCATTACAAACCGCTGCCACTTGAGCCTAATTTCGGAGTCCAGCCCCCGGCTAATGCGCCTCCGCTCGCCCCGCCAAATTCCCCCGTTCCCAGTGGAAAGTCGCCGTTCAATGGATATCTATTTCTTTCAATCGGTTAAACGGGCAAGATGGCCTCAATCTGGGAAGGTCGTACAACTATGAGCACTCAGTCCTTCGAACCGAAAACCATGCCACCAGCCAATCTCGTACAGATCGGCTCTCCCGTCGAGAACCTGATTCAACAGCGGCTTGCGGAGGAACGCGCCCGTCTGGAACAGGAAGCCGGCCTCGGCAAACGTGAGGTTCATCACTTTAAGCGGCCGACTGAAAAGCCATTCACCCGCGACCAGCGCTCGACTACCACACTGTTGTTCGGCGGCCTCACGTGGAAACACGAAAAGCTGGTGCATGGCGCGCTCGAAGGTCTCGGCTATAAAGCCCGTGCGGTGCCTACGCCCAACGTCAAGGCCTTCCAGGCCGGCAAAGAGTACGGCAACAACGGCCAGTGCAACCCCACGTACTTCACCGTGGGCAACCTGGTGACCTATCTCCAGAGTCTCGAAGAGCAGGGAATGTCGCGGCAGGAAATCATCGACAAACATGTCTTTTTCACCGCGGGCGCCTGCGGCCCGTGCCGCTTCGGCA